>Ga0114972_10001036_pt1 | contig 20944 bp, 19 predicted proteins | sample M_140807_EF_Meta_FD_87354 | JGI IMG/M metagenome (GOLD analysis project Ga0114972, IMG submission 87354) | Freshwater microbial communities from Lake Montjoie, Canada to study carbon cycling - M_140807_EF_MetaG | ecosystem: Environmental > Aquatic > Freshwater > Lake | place: Lake Montjoie...
GGACATTTCCGTCACGACCTTCCGCGCCCACTGTCTGGAGCTGATCCGGCAGATCGAGACTGATGGCGAACCGATCACCATCCGCCGGCACGGCAAGGCCGTGGCCCGATTGTTGCCACCCACTGGTCCAGCCGAACAAGACGCCAAACCATGGGAAGAGCTACGCGGCAGTGGTGCTCTGCTGGCCTCCGCAGAGGAATCGGTGCTGCAAGCAAACGATTTTGAAGCCCTGCGGTGAGGGTTCTGCTTGACACCCACCTCTGGCTGTGGTGGCTGCTCGGTTCACCCCAGCTACCAATGCGGGAACGGCAGGCCATCGATCAGTCAGCCCAGGCCCGCCAGCTGCAGCTGGCGGCGATCAGCCTCTGGGAAGCGCAGATGCTGCAGGCAAAAGGGCGCCTGCAGCTGGATCAGCCCTTCGAACACTGGTTACGCCGAGCAGCGGCTGCGGACGTGATCACGGTGCTGCCTCTCGACAGTGAGGTGGTGATCAGGGTGAATTCCCTGCCCGCCGATTTCCACGGGGACCCAGCTGATCGACTAATCGTGGCCACCGCCCTGGCCCGGGGTCTGCCGCTGGCGACCTTCGACGGCAACATTCGCCGGAGTCAGGTGGTGCCGCTCTGGTCTGCGGACTGCTTCCTGGGCTAGGAGCAGGCGATCGAAGGGATCGCCACCGCCACGAGCCGGGAGAAATGGGTCTTGGCCTCGTGCAGGTTGACCTGGCGCACGGGAGGGATGGCGGAGTCGCCTTGGTTGAACCAAGTCAGTGGGTTCGCTCACCCACGGCAGACAACCAGAGCAGCCGCCAGCAGGGCCCCCCGATCGCGTTCAGCAACCGGGGCGGCCGCCAATCAGACGGCGACGCAGGCGCCGGCTCCAGCCGAAGGCGGCAGCGGTGCCAAACAGGGGCAGAGGGCCAGGCGCGGCGACAGGTGCCGAAGCCGTGGTGCCGACGATCACGGTGCCAGCCGTGGCGAAATCGGTATTGGCGACAGAGATCAAAGCGTCGATTAGGTCGTCGTCAGAAATGAAGCCATAAAAGGTGGTAGCTGAAATCGAGGTTTCGCTGAAAGAAGCAGTGCCGCGGTTAAATACAATCGTGAACAGTCCGCCAACAAAGTCAAGCTGATTATCGGTATTGTAAAAATAGCCACCAAAGGCCTTGATGCCGGAGCCAAAAGAAAATGTGAGAGTAGATGGGCCGCTATTAGTGGTACTCAAATCATTAGTATTAGTGTTTACCCCATAGCTCCCGCCGCTTGCAGCGGCTGTATAGGAAAATCCCGAGCCTCCTGAATAATTTGGATAGTTGCCTAACATTTGGGTTTCGGTATAGGCCCCAGGCGCCAGTGCCGCCTCAAAGGCGGCCTTGTTGGTGTACTCGGTAATAGCGGCCTGGGCGGCGGGAGCCATGCCCACCAACGCCGAGCCACCGATCGCAGCCGCCAGGCAAGAGGTCCTTAGGCAAGGGAATCGTGTCATAAGATCGTAGATTCTAAAAAAATTCTTTCGAATAATGCGCCAGTCCTGCTGGGGGGGGGGGGACAGTGAGTGCCAGTGCGCCAATTGGACAGGGCACGCCGAACAGCGGGCCGGCCATGGGCGGCTGGAGTCAGTTCACTGCCGCTGCGGCGACTCTGCCAACCCTGCCGCTCAAAGCAGAGCACGTCGTCTGGCAGGCACTAAGGAGCTGGCAAGGGCCTTCAGGGCGCCAGCCGCCGCCCCACCCGGGCCACGTGCCGGCGCAGGGGTTCGGGCCACTCCTGGTTCAGGGAGAGGTCAGCCGCCAGCCCGCAAATCGCTGGGCATCAAGCCCAGGGCCAGGGCGCCTCGATGCCTGAGCGTGGCCAGCAAGGCCCGATCAAGTTTCCCGAACGGTTCACCCACCAGGCTGACCAACAGACAGGTGATCTGACCGCAGAGGGCCAGGCTATCGGCAGCCAGGGCGTTGGCCGGTGTGGCCTCAATCACCAGCCGCAACGGCAATCTGGAGGCCCGCCGCGGCGCCCTCGCGGCCATCGGCAGCGCTGAAGACCTGTTGGTCAAGGATTTTCCTTGCCCGGGGAGCGGGACGTTGGTGGTGAACACCGACGTGCTTGTGGAAGGCCTCCACTTCAGCGAGGCCACCACGGCGGCGGCGGATGTGGGTTGGCGGGCCACCGCGGCCAACCTTTCGGACCTGGCGGCCATGGGCTGCACGGCTGTGGTGGGGATCACGGTGGCCCTAGTGGCCCCGGCCGCCACCCCCTGGCCCTGGGTGGAAGGGGTCTACGGCGGCATCAAGGAGGCACTGGACACCTACGGCGGTGTGCTTTTGGGGGGCGATTGCAGTGGCGGCTGCCAGCGGCTGCTGGCGATCACGGCCCTCGGAACAGTGGCGACGCAGAACCCCGGGCCTGCGCCGTTTCCCACCTCCGGACCAATCCGCCGCAGCGATGGCCGACCGGGCGACCTGCTGGTGAGCACTGGTCCCCATGGCTTGAGCCGACTGGGCCTGGCCCTGCTGCAGGGCGCCATCCTCTCCAGTCTCGATCCGTCCCTGGAGGAGCGGGCCCTCCAGGCCCACCGCCGCCCCCGCCCCCGCTTTGATGCGGTGCGGGCCCTGATCGCCAGCCGGCCGGCCCCCATGCGCTGGCGGGTGGGGGGGTGCGATAGCAGTGATGGGCTGGCGGCGGCGGCGGCGGCGATCGCCGCCAGCAGCGGCTGCGCAGCCCAACTGGATCGCGACTCTTTGCCCCTGGATCCGGCCATGGCCGGCCTGCCCCAGGCCGAAGAATGGTGTCTGGGGGGCGGCGAGGATTTTGAGCTGGTGCTGGCCCTGGAGCCCGCCTGGGCGCAGGCCCTGATCGCGGCCCTACCGGGCACGACGGGGATCGGCGAGCTGGTGACGGGGGAGGCGGGGGCCCTGGGCTGGAGCGATGGCGCCCCTTGGGGCCCAGGCCCTGCCGGGAGCGGGGCGGCCAGCGGCTACAGCCACTTCAGCTGAGGCATGGGCGGGTCGGGGCTCGACTGATGCCACCCCGGGGCCAGGCGGAGGAATCGATGCTGCAGGCGGACGATTTTGAAGCCCTGCGGTAAGAATCCTGCTCAACACCAACCTCTGGCTGTGGTGGCTGCTCGGTTCACCCCGCTCCCAAAGCGGCAACGGCAGGTCCCAACTGGCCTACCCTCAGAGGAAGTGGGACTTCGCCCATATGTCGTTGAAATAGAACAGCTGCCAAAATATCGTACCGATTCCACTTGCCCAAACCACTAAATTGACCCAAGGACGGGAAGACCCCAGCTCCTCGCAGCCTGAAATTGCCAAGATGGTGAAGACGGGGAAGAGCTTGACCAAATAGCGAATCCTGACATAGCTCAACATCCACGTTGGCACTAATGTGAACAGGGCAGCAATGAAGAACAAAAGCAGTAGGGGGCGCCCATGCTGTGGCTTTAAAATAAGCACGCATGCCATGGGAATCAGCATGAATTTTAGAGCGTGAACGAAGTAAGGCAAGCCCTTCACTGCCGATAAACCGAGATAATTCCCATACAGGTCTGGATGCTGAATGACAAACTGTAAAAAGGAATGGGCCTCCCGAAACTCACCTGCTTTTAACTGGCTGGTGACAGCGTCGATGGAAAGGCCAGAAGGACTGAACTGATGTGGCAAAAACAATTCTACGTAGGTGGGCAAGAAAGACCCCATGCTTCGATCAAACCGCTGTAAATTTGCGCCCTCTACAAACAAACAGGGCAGCAGCATTAAGCCAAGCCAAACAACTGTAAGCACAAGAGCCCAAAGTGCATGGGGATTGCCGCGACGGCGCTCCCAAAGCCACCAGAAAAAGGCCAACACCAAGGAAGCAGCTATAAATTCAACCTTGGCGAGCCCAAACATGGCCAGCAATAATGACGAGCTCCAGAAAGGCCATCGAACGATGACTGAAAACAAGAACATTATTAGAAGGCTACCAGCAAAAATTTCGCTACTTGGCTGTATAAACTGGAACCCGGAAGACGCTATAATTGTCAGCGCCAAAAGCCGCAATGCAGTGGCATTAATCAGCTGTCGAACCAAAAGATAGGCGCTACTAAGATAACAAGTCATAGCAAAAATTCTGATGTGCCAATTTATATTTTCAGGGCTTACAGGAACCAGAAGCTTGTAGAGTCCCACAATTAAACTTGACGAGACTCCGCCGGAGAACATCAGATTTGGATAGCGGAAAATCCAGTGTCCGTTATCTCTTCCGACTTGAAGATCAGCAAACAATATGAATGACTGGTCCATCGGGTGCGGCAATGGCCTGCCAGAATCCTTTAAAATAAAAAAGGCTGAAACAATCAACGCAGCCACTAATACAGCAAGCAAAAGATAGTCGCCGCTGCGCTTTAATCGGCTTCCCGCAGGTGTCAATGCTTGCATATTTAAGAAGCTTTCGTGTTTGATGATACATCCCACAATGGAACTTGTGCGGCAGTGACCCTGCTCTTGGCGTCGCACCGAGCGGTGGGCTGCATCAAAAAGCTTTGGCCGAGTGGGGTTCCTGCAAAACTTACTGAACCACGGACCCAAAGCCTGCCAGGACATGGTGGTAGCGGCTATGGCGTTACAAACGGACTGAGGCCGCATACGATCTACATGATTTCGGTCCCTAATCAGGTGCGCTACCACTGGCAAAGGATCACCGAAGTGCTGCTCTAAGCCGTTCGTCAACGCCGTATCCTTGCTACAGACCGCCCGGAATGCAGTCATTGAATTTCTGCATTTCCATTAGGAGCACTGGTGCTAAGACTGGGATTGGAGCATTAACTCGGTGGAGCGCTGGAACATCGCACCGAAGAGGGCGCGCTGAAATCCCATTCATAAAATCTCATTCCTGCGCTAAGGCAGTCGGGCCGGTTCCGCCCAAGGCCCAGGGATTCGTGGGTCCTGACTTCGTTCAAGGGACCTGGCGCAGGGCAGACAACCTGAGGAGCCGCCAGCAACGGAAGCAAGTCCAGCCAAAGCCGGGTCCAACCTCAGCAAAACTTGCGGCCACAACGATGTGACCATCACCCGCCCCAACAGCAGATGGAGCCTGCAGAAGAACCCGGGCCGGGGCAGCACCAGCAGCAAGGCCGCCCAATCGCCTTCAGAAACTGGCGCGACCGGCAACCAGACGACAACGCAGGCGGCGGCTCCAGCCCAAGGCGGCCCCGATCCCCAGTAGGGGCAAGGGTCCAGGGACGGGGGAGGTCGTGGTACCGACGATCACGCTGCCGGCCGTGGCGTAATCGGTATTGGCTACAGAGATCAAAGCATCGACCAGATCGGCGTCAGAAATGAAGCCATAAAAGGTGGTGGTTGACGTCGATGTTTCGCTGAAAATAGCAGAACCGCCGTTGAGGGAAATCGTGAAGGGTCCGCCAATAAAATTACCGACGGGATCGTTATTGTAAAAATAACCACCAAAGGCCTTGATGCCGGGGCCAAAGGCAAAATCAATCGTGGAAGGATTGCGATTGCCAGTCGTTAAATCATCCACTCCAGCCAACGGAGTGTCCAAGCCACTGGTGGTTGCCGTGTAGGAAAAACCCGAACCCCCAGAGTAATTGGGATAGTTCGGATACATCTGGGTTTCTGTGTAAGCCCCAGGAACAAGCGCCGCCTCAAAGGCCGCCCTGTTGCCATAGGGGGTGATGGCGGCTTGGGCAGAAGGCGCCAGCGCAACGACCAAAGAACTGGTGACAGCAGCACCAAGCCAACGGGCCACAGATTGGGAGGGCATCGAGAGGGGGTGCTGAATTTTTAAATTATCTAAAGGATGCAGCCAATCTTGTCGACCTACCCATCGGAATCATTCGCCAGATGCCTGCACCATCCTCGTTGTTGCCAGCCTCCACCATCGACGCGCCACTAAAAAACCACCGCCCACAAGGCCATGGCCCCGGCCACTAGACGCCGACCCCTACTCGCCCAGGGCCGCCGCCACCGCCCGCTGGAACACCTCCTCCTCCGGAGCAATTCCAGTCCAGAGGGTAAAGAGCTGCATGGCCAGTTGCACCAGCATCTCCACCCCATCGACCACGCCGCAGCCATGCTCCCGGGCCGTCTGCAGAAACGGCGTGATGCGCGGATTGGTGATCACATCCACCGCCAGGCAACCGGGCCCGACGCTGGACCAATCGATCGGCACGGGTTCCAGAGCCGGGGCGCAACCCAGGTGGGTGGCATTCATCAGCAGGGTGGTGCCCTGCGGTACTCGCACCGGCGAGCTCCAGGCCTGCCAAGTGGCCGGAACCCCCGACACCGCCGTAATCCGTTCAGCCACCTCCCGGCCCTGGGCTTCGCGGCGGGTAACCAGGGTGAGCTGGGCCGCCCCGGCCCAGGCGATCTCCACCGCCATCGCCCGCCCGGCCCCACCGGCCCCGAGCATGACCACATGCTCGCCCTTGAGACTGCGTTGTTTTTGGATGGCTTTCACCACACCCTTGCCATCATTGTTATGGCCAATCAGCCGACCGTTCTCCATAGTGAGATAGTTTGCTGCCCCAATGGCCTTGACATCGGCGTCGACCTCATCAAGAAGCGGAATCACCTCAACTTTGTAGGGCACGGTGATACCCACCCCGCGATAACCCAGAGGCACCAACCCCGCCACCGCAGGACCTAACAACTCAACCGACGGCACATCGCTTTTCCAGAATTGCCAATTCAAGCCGTAATGGGCATAAACCGCATCGAACATGATATCGATGGGATTTTCGGCCACCGGATGGCCCAGCATCCCAGTCATCTGCTTCTGAGGAGGAATCACGGCAGACCACAGGACCATTTCCTTGCCATTATGGGAGATCCCCCTAGGGGCCAACAAAAAAGCCGCCCATAGAGCGGCTTTTCGGTGATAGTTGCAAAAAAGCCTACGCTTGGAAACTCACTTCCAGTTCTTGGCGACCACTTCGGCGAGGTCAACAACGCGCTGGCTATAGCCCCATTCGTTGTCGTACCAAGAGATGACCTTCACCATGTTGCCATCCATCACCATGGTGAGATCGGCGTCCACGATGGTGGATTCATCGGTGCCGGCGTGGTCCGTGGAGACGAGGGGTAAGTCGCAATACTTAATGATCCCCTTCATGCTGTTTTCGGAAGCGGCCTTGAAGATGGCGTTCACTTCTTCCTTGGTGGTGGCCCGACTCACCTCCAGCACCATATCCACCACCGAGACGTTGGGGGTCGGCACCCGCATGGCGATGCCATTGAGCTTGCCCTTCATCGGCGGATAAACAAGCGCCACGGCGGTGGCAGCACCTGTGGAGGTCGGCACGATATTGACGGCGGCGGCGCGGGCCCGGCGCAGGTCGCGGTGGGAGGCATCCAAAATGCGCTGGTCACCGGTATAGCTGTGGGTGGTCGTCATCATCCCCTTGACGATGCCGAGGGATTGATCCAGCACCTTCACCAAGGGAGCCATGCAATTGGTGGTGCAGCTGGCGTTGCTGATGATGTCGAAGTCTTCATGCCGGTATTGATCGGCATTGACGCCCACAACAAAGGTACCAACGCCCTCACCCTTGCCGGGAGCTGTGATTAGGACTTTTTTAGCGCCGGCCTCAAGATGCTTTCCAGCACCCTTTTGATCGATGAAAACACCGGTGGCCTCAATCACCAAATCAACGCCCCACTCCTTCCAAGGCAGGTTGAGGGGATTGCGATCTGAGAAACATTTGATGTGCTTACCATTGACGACGATCGTGTCGTCGGTATAGCTCACTTCCGCATCGCGGATGTGCCCCAACATGGTGTCGTATTGGAGCAGGTGGGAGTTCGTCCTCGGATCGGAGGTGTCGTTGAGACCCACCACTTCGATCCCCGTATCGAGGCCTCGGCTGAGCCAACAACGCGTGAAGTTGCGGCCAATGCGGCCGAATCCGTTGATCGCTACGCGCAGGGTCATGGCTGGGGGGGCGGAAAACCGCTGGCTAGGGCGTTTCGGGAGCAGATCCTACAGACAGGATCTGCGGACACCCTCGCAAACCGATCGTCAGCCTCGGCCCAGCCCCGCCACCTCGCCATCAACCTCAGGCCCAGGCTGGCCAGAAAGCGAAGCAACCAGTAAAAGGATGGGTATCGTCGCCGGCTTATTTTCGGCCCTACCCGGAGGTGTCCTTGGCTCTGCTGCTCGATCGCCAACAGCCGGTCCACTTCATTGGAGTCGGAGGCATCGGCATGTCCGCCCTCGCCGGCATCCTGGCCAAACGGGGCTTCCAGGTCAGTGGCTCTGATCGCCGCTGCTCGCCGGTGATTGAAGGGTTGCGCCAGTGCGGTGTGCTGATCTTCCTCAGCCAGTCGGCTGAAACAATCGGCGCGCTCCAGCAAGCCGGCGCTACCAATCCAGTGGTGGTCATCAGTTCTGCCGTTCCAGCAACCAACCCCGAACTGCTGGAAGCCCGCCAGCAGGGGTGGACCGTCGTGCATCGATCCGACGTGCTGGCGGCGTTGATTTGCAGTCAGCCCTCGATCGCCGTGGCCGGCAGCCACGGCAAGACCACCACCAGCACCTTGATCGCCACCCTGTTGGCCGCCACCCACCGCGATCCCACGGCCGTCATCGGCGGCATCGTGCCCGCCTTTGGCAGCAATGCCCGCCATGGAGAGGGTCCGCTGCTAGTGGCCGAAGCGGACGAATCCGATGGCTCCCTCGTCAAATTCAGGGCCAAACTGGGTGTAATCACCAACCTGGAGCTCGATCACACGGACCACTACCCGGATCTCAATGCCCTCATCGAAACCCTCAAGCACTTCGCCGCGGGATCGGAACGGGTTCTGGCCAACAAGGACTGCCCGATCCTGAGCGAACATTTCGAAGCCGACCGCTGGTGGTCCACCCAGAGTCCTGAGCACACCTCGTTTGCCGCCATTGCCGTGGAAGAACTCGGGGATGGCACCGTGGCCCAGTTCTATGAAGACGGCCAGCCCGTTGGCCGCTTCGAGCTACCGCTGCCTGGTCGCCATAACCTCAGTAACGCCACCGCCGCCCTGGCCGCCTGCCGTTTGGAAGGGGTGCCCTTTGCCGAATTGCAACAGGCCATCGCCCAGGTGCGAACCCCCGGACGCCGTTTTGATTGCCGGGGGCTTTGGCAAGAGCGGATCGTCGTCGATGACTACGCCCACCATCCCAGTGAAGTGAGCGCCACCCTGGCCATGGCTCGGCTGATGGTGAATAGCGGACGCAGCCCCCTGCCCGCCCCGCCCCAGCGCTTGGTCGCCATTTTCCAACCGCACCGCTACAGCCGCACGGCCCAGTTTCTCGAAGAATTTTCCATCGCCCTTTCCTCCGCCGATCTGGTGGTAGTCGCCCCCCTCTATGCCGCCGGCGAAGATCCAATCCTCGGCATATCCAGCCAGGCCATGGGGGCGGCGGTACGGCGTCTCGCGCCCCAACTGGAGGTGCTGGTGGCCGACAGCCTCGACCAACTGACCGAACACGTGGTCAGCCACACCCGCCCCGGCGATCTGGTGCTGGCGATGGGGGCAGGGGATGTCAACAGCCTCTGGGATCGATTGGCCGCCCAGGGGGACCCCGGCGCGGCCCCTGCCCTGGTGGCCTGACTTGCGCTCTGACAACCCACCGGCCGAGCTCCTTGAGGCGGTGGAGCTGAAGGACTTCACCACCTGGCGCGTCGGCGGCCCCGCCCAATGGTTTGCCGAACCGTCCGACCAGGACTCCCTTCTGGCCCTAGTGGCCTGGGCCCAGCAGAGGGGCTTGCCCCTGCGGTGCATTGGCGCCGGATCCAACCTTTTGGTCGCCGATGGCGGCCTGAGCGGCCTCACCCTTTGCCAGCGACGACTCCAGGGCAGCCAGCTGGATCCCCGGGAGGGCTGGGTGGAAGCCCAGGCAGGAGAACCGATCCCGACCCTGGCCCGCAAAGCGGCTCGCCAGGGTCTCCATGGCCTTGAGTGGGCGGTGGGGATCCCCGGCACGGTGGGCGGGGCCGTCGTGATGAATGCGGGTGCCCAGGGGGGCTGTACCGCCGACTGGCTGCATTCGATCCGGGTCATCGATCCCAAACGCCCGGACCAGCCCTTCGTGCTCGAGGCCCGGGACCTGGCCTTCGCCTACCGCCACAGCCGCCTGCAGGACGAAGCGCTGTTGGTGCTATCGGCCCGTTTTCGGCTAAGCCCCGGCCACGATCCCGCCGCGATCACGGCCACCACCAGCACCAATCTGCATTCACGCACCAAGAGCCAGCCTTACCAGCAGCCCAGTTGCGGCAGTGTTTTTCGCAATCCAGAACCCCGCAAAGCCGGCCAGTTAATTCAAGAATTGGGGCTCAAGGGCCAGAGCGTTGGGGGAGCCCAGGTTTCACCCCTGCATGCCAACTTCATCGTCAACACCGGCGCTGCCACGGCGGCCGACATCGACACCCTGGTCTGCCAGGTGCAGGACAAGGTGCTTGAGACCTACGGAATCCTGCTTCACACCGAGGTCAAGCGCCTCGGCTTCTAAGGCATCGGCCTGTAAATTTAATTCTCTCTCTCCATCTTCATGGCCGGCTTCGGACTCCCCAATTTCGGTCAGCTCACCGAGGCTTTCCGCAAGGCCCAGCAGATCCAGCAGGACGCCCAAAAACTGCAGGAAGAACTGGAGGCCATGGAACTGGAGGGCCAGAGTGCCGATGGCAAGGTCAGTATCTGGCTTTCCGGCAACCAGCAACCCCTCAAAGTACGGGTTGACCCCGCCTTGCTCACCGAAGCACCTGATGCCGTCGAAGCGGCCATGCTTGAGGCCCTCCAGAAGGCTTATCAGGTCTCCACCAGCACCATGCGTGAACGCATGGATGAGCTCACGGGGGGCCTGGAGCTGAATCTTCCGGGTCTGGGGGGCTGAGCTCACCCGCCAGCTCCTGGCGGCCCTGCCGGCGAGAGGCCTGGCGCCACTGGCCCTCCAGCAAAGGTTCCTCCTTCCCCCCCTTCTGGCGAGTACCGCCCTGGGACCTGCGGTTGACCGGGGGGCTGACTTCGATCTCCTCCAGGCAGCGGCGATACAGCGGATGCCGCGGCCAGTCCCTTCCCACCCGACAGCCTGGGTCCTCCAGATGGCGGCAGTTGGCGAAGCGACAGCCACCCTCCTGGAGGCGCTGACGGACCTCAGGAAAAGCCGCGGCCAACTGCCCCAGGTCCGCGGGCAGGGCGGGCCTGTTGAAGCCAGGCGTGTCCGCCACCAACAGATCGCCCCCTGCCTCCAAGGCATGCAGCTCCACGTGGCGGGTGGTGTGGCGGCCCCGTTGCAGGCGGCCCGAAACGGCAGCCACCCGCAGTTCCAGGCCGGGAATCAAGGCGTTGAGCAGGCTGCTTTTTCCTACCCCAGAGGGGCCGCACAACACGGCGATCCCGCCGCCGCAAGAACTCTCAACCAGACGGGAGCGCAACTCAGCGATTCCCTGTCCGCTGAGGGTGGACACCAGCAAGGGGTCGTAACCCCATGGACGTAGGCGCCCGACCCAGGCCGCCCGCTCCTCCGGATCCAGTCGATCCGCCTTGCTCAGTACCAGCTGCAAGGGCACACCAGCCGCCTCAGCCGTGACCAGAAAGCGGGTCAATTGCAAGGGGTCCAGCTCCGGTTCGACCAGGGCCACCACCACCAGCACCTGGGTGACATTGGCCACGGCCGGCCGTTCCAGCAGGCTCCTGCGGGGCTCAAGGGAGGCCACCGCAGCACGGCCAGCCGCCCAGTCCACGCCCTCAAGGCCGACCCGGTCGCCGACGGACACCTGGAGGCCGGTCTTGGCCAGGCGCGTCCGCCGAGTGCACAGCAACCTCAGGACTCCCTGCGGACCGGGCTGATCGAGTTGAACCCGGCAAAAATTGGCTTCCAGGGCCACAACCCGGCCCTTGATCGATGGCGGGCTGGCGCCGGCCCCTGGGGGCTCGGAACACCCGGAATCCGTGGCGCTCACGCGGCGCGTCGGATCAGCAGTCGCGCTCCATCCGGAGGCAGGTGCTCCACTTGGACCCAATGACCCTCGCCCCGCATGCCCTCAGCCACGGACGCTTCGGGTTCCCCCGCGTCCAGATCGACCTGCAACCAACCCTGGGGGGGGAGGATTTCTAGGGCCAGCCGAGTCCTCACATAATTCAGCGGGCAGGGGATGCCGCGCAGATCGAGGCACTGCAGGGGTGTAGGGGTCACGGTCAGCCGAAGAGCCCCCCGAACAAACCGCTCTTCTGGGGCGATCGCTGCCCTTTGCTTCTGTGGTGACCGGCCAGTTGTTCCAGCAGGTCCCGTTCTTCGCTGCTGAGCTTGGTGGGTAACTGAACCTTGACGGTGACTTGATGATTGCCGCGGGCCACCGGATTGCCCAGCCTGGGCACCCCTTTGCCCTTCATCGTGATGACCGTGCCGGGCTGGGTCCCAGCTGGAATCTCCAGCTTGTCGATGCCATCGACCGTCTCGACCTCAATGGTGTCACCCAGGATGGCCTGCAGATAGCTCAGGGGAGCCTCCGAAAGGATGGAGATGCCGTCCCGCCGTAACTGGGGATGGGGCTTGACCCCAAGAAACACATAAAGGTCCCCCGCGGGGCCGCCCCTCTGGCCAGCATCACCCTCATTGGTGACCCGCAACCTGGTGCCGCTATCGACGCCGGCGGGAATGTTGAGGCGCAACGTCTTGAGCACTTCTTTGAGGCCCTGGCCCCCGCAGCTGCCACAGGGATCGGCGATCATTTCGCCTGTGCCCTCGCAGGTGGGACAGGGGGCCACCTGTTGGAAACTACCGAATGGGGTGCGCGTGGCCCGTCGCACCTGACCAGCGCCGCCGCAACTGGTGCACCCGGTGGGGACACTGCCCTCCTTGGCGCCTGAGCCCTTGCAGGTGCCGCAGGTTTCCATATGGCGAACCTGCACCTCCTTGTCGATGCCGGCGATGGCCTCGCTGAAGCTGATCGTGAGATCCAGGCGCAGATCGTTGCCTTGGCGAGGACCACGGCGCCGGGGACCGCCGCCGCCCGCGCCGCCGCCAAAACCACTGAAAAAGGTCTCAAACAGATCGGCGAAACCGCCCATGTCACCCATATCGGGCACGCCGCCACCGCCTAGGCCGGCCTCGCCGAACTGGTCGTAACGCGCCCGGGTCTGGGGATTGCTAAGCACCTCATAGGCCTGGCCAACCTCCTTGAATTTGTCCTCGGCTGCCGGGTCCTTGTTGACATCAGGGTGGTACTGACGCGCCAGCCGCCTGTAGGCCCGCTTGAGGGTTTCCGGATCGGCATCGCGACGAACGCCCAGCAGCTCGTAGTAATCCGCCATCAGCCAGCCTGCTCAGCAGGTCCCTGGTCGGCGCCGGCTTGGGCGCCACCTGGCCCCGGACCCATGGACACCTTCACCAGCGCATGGCGCAGCACGCGGCCATTGAGGTGGTAGCCCCGCTGCAGCTCCTCGATGACCACATCCTCCGGATACTCCTGGCTGGGCTCCCGCATCACGGCCTCGTGCAGGCTGGGATCAAAGGGCTCGCCTTCGACCCGCATGGGGGAAACACCCAGCTGCTTGAACACATCCACCAGCTGCTTGTAAAGATTCTGATAGCTGCGGTGCAGGCCCTGGGCTTCCTCGCTCTGGGGATTGAGCTGCTGGCGGGCCCGGTCGAAGTTATCGACCACCGGCAGGATTTCACTGAGGGTGGAGCAGGTGATCTTGAGGCGCAGATCGTCCTGATCGCGACTCTGCCGTTTGCGGAAATTATCGAAATCTGCAGCAATGCGCATGCATTGGCCCTTAAGGCTCTCATTCTCGGCCTGCAGGGCCGCCAAGCGGGCGTCCAGATTGGCTCCGCCGGGGTCCTGGGCCGATGCCGTGCCGCTTGGCCCTGGCGCCTCGGAACCCTGGCCCCCTTGCGCTCCCTCGCCAGGCGCAGCCTCTGAAACGGCCGGCTCGCCGGCACCCTGTTGGGGCGTGCCGGGAGCCCCATTCCAGCCGGAATCGGCTTCATGGGCCTCTTGGATGGTCGGCTGCTCTTGGTGGGAGTCGCCAGCGCTTGGAAAATCGCCGCTCATACTGGCTGGGCACGAAATGTCGGATGGAGCCATGTTGAAGGCCAGGGGCGCCCGGCCACAAGCTGCGGAAGCCCGCACCTCCGCCAGGATCCCAACAATGGACCTACTATGGATTTGGTAACGCATGTCTTGATTGCCATCAAGAGTCAAGAACACCCCCGGATGTAGTCCTTAGCCCAATCCATCCCTGCTGCCATCGCCGACTGGATGAGTCCGCCATGAACTACGACACCCTTTCAGCGCAGCAAGACGAGACAAATCGCCCGTCGCTTTTCGGCGATCTTGATTTTAGCCGAGCCGTCACAACCACCGGCGCTGAAAACACCAACGACGTTGGCGAAGACCTGGAAGCCAGTGGCCGGGAAGAAAACAATTCTCTTGTTCTCAATCTGGTTGATCGCATTCTCATTGAAGCCTTAACGATGAAGGCCAGTGATATCCATATGGAACCACAGGATGACCGACTATTAATACGCTTCCGCCTGGATGGGGTCCTACGAGATGTGGAAAGCCTGCCCAAAACCCTGACGCCAGCGGTCACATCCAGGGTCAAGATCATGGCCGATCTTGATATTTCTGAGCGTCGACTTCCCCAGGATGGCCGGATTCGACGCAGTTACCGCGGCCGCAGCACGGATTTCCGAGTTAGCACCCTGCCCGGTCGCCATGGCGAAAAGGTGGTGATGCGACTGCTCGACAACATCGCCACCCAGGAGGGTCTTGATGGCCTGATCACCGATGCACCGGTCAGGCAGCTAGTGCGCAGCATGGGGGGGAAACCCTTTGGGATGATCCTGGTTACGGGACCGACAGGATCAGGAAAATCCACAACCCTCTATGCCCTGCTCGGCGAGCGCAACGATCCGGCAATCAATATCTGCACAGTGGAAGATCCGATTGAATACAGCCTGCGGGGCATCACCCAAACCCAGGTCAATCGCGAAAAGGGCTACGACTTCAGCATGGCCCTTCGGGCTTTCATGCGTCAGGACCCGGATGTGCTCCTTGTCGGCGAAACCCGTGACATCGAAACGGCCAAGACCGCCATTGAAGCGGCCCTCACCGGCCACCTGGTGCTCACCACCCTCCACTGCAATGACTCGGTCAGTGCCTTCGCCCGCCTTGATGAGATGGGTGTGGAACCCTTTCTTGTCAGCGCTTCCCTACTCGGGGTAGTCTCCCAGCGGCTGGTGCGCAAATTATGCAGCGATTGCCGTATTCCACACCATCCAGGCGAAAGCGAGCTGGCCCACTTCGGCCTAATCGGCGCCCACGACAGCACCCCGAGCTTCTTTCGCGCCTGCACGGTGGCCGCTGGATCCGAGGGGGCCTGCCCCCGATGCAACGGACGAGGCTACTCGGGCCGGGTGGGAGTGTACGAAGTGCTCACCATGACCGAGACCCTGGCCACCGCTGTTTCCAGACGGGCCAGCACCAACGAACTGCGCCGACTCGCCATCGAAAGTGGTATGAAAACCCTGCTGGGGTATGGCCTCGAACTGGTGAGGGTGGGATTGACCAGTCTCGAAGAGGTCGAACGCATGCTGCTCACCGATACGGGCCTGGAATCGGAACGCCAGGCCAGGGCCCTCAGCACCCTCACCTGCAAAGGTTGCGGAGCAGGCCTCCAGGACGAATGGTTGGAATGCCCCTATTGTCTCCAATCGCGGAACTAGATCGATGAATGAAGAGGTGATGATTGAAGATCTGATGGCCGACCTGGTCAAATCCGGAGGCAGTGATCTTCACTTGGCCGCAGGTCAACCACCCTATGGACGCTTCAACGGTAAGTTATCTCCGATCCGCGACGAGTCTTTGACGGATGATGATTGCAGCCGGCTGATTTTCTCCCTACTTAGCAATTCCCAGCGCAAACACCTGGAGCAGAACTGGGATCTCGATTGTTCCTACGGACTCCGAGGTGTAGGGCGTTTTCGCATCAATGTTTACCGTCAACGAGGGACCTACGCGGCCTGTTTGCGGGCCTTGGGCAGCAACATCCCCAGCCTTACGGACCTGGGCTCCTCGCCGATCCTCGAGGAGGTGTGTCGATCTCCCCGTGGACTGGTTTTGGTGACGGGACCGACTGGATCGGGGAAATCAACCACGCTCGCTTCGGTGCTGAATAACATCAACCAGACGAGATCAGAGCACATCATTACCATTGAAGACCCCATTGAATTCACCTATAAAAATGTCAAATCGATCATCCATCAACGTGAAGTCAACGAGGACACGCGCAGCTTTGGCAATGCCCTGCGTGCTGCCCTACGGGAAGATCCCGACGTGATTCTGGTTGGTGAAATGCGCGACCTGGAAACCATTCAACTCGCCATCACCGCCGCTGAAACCGGCCACTTGGTTCTTGGCACCCTGCACACCAGTTCCGCCTCCCAGACCGTCGACCGGATGGTCGACGTTTTCCCCACGGGCCAACAGGCCCAAATTCGGGTGCAATTGAGTGGCAGTCTCTTGGCGGTGTTCAGTCAAACCCTTTGCAAGAACACTTCGGTTATCAAGGGCTCCTTTGGACGTGTCATGGCCCAGGAGATCATGGTCAATACACCAGCCATCGCCAACTTGATCCGCGAAGCCAAGACAGCCCAGATCTATTCCCAGATCCAAACTGGAGCCAATCAGGGCATGCAAACCCTGGAGAGGGCTCTGGCGACCCTGGCCCAGGAAGGCCGCATCAGCAAGTCCGAAGCCCTGGCCAAGTCTGGGCGATCCGATGAGCTGGAACGGCTGTTCCAGCTGGGTGACGGAATGGCAGTCCGCTAACCCTCCCACCGAATACCCCGCTTCCGCCCATGCCCACCTTTACGGCGACTTACAGCACCAAGTCTGGTCAGCAACGCGAGCTCAAGCTGGAAGCGGAAAATCCGGCTGCTGCCCGCCGGGTTCTGCGGCGCCGGGGAGTGACCTACACCACCCTCAGTCGCTCTCGCAGCAACACCCCCGTCGCAGAGAAACCACGGGACCCGGAGGGCTGGAGGCGCTGGCTGGAAAAAGGGGTCACCATCAACGACAAAGCGATTTTTGCCAATAAATTGGCGGCGATGGTTAATGCAGGCGTACCCATTCTTCGCAGTCTTGATATGATCCAACGCCAGCAGAAGCCGCCCCTATTTCGCCGGGCTCTCGGTAGCATGATTCAGGATGTGAACCAGGGCGAAAGCCTGGCTAAATCCATGCGGCACTGGCCACGGGTGTTCGACAATCTCACCATTGCCATGGTGGAAGCCGGTGAAGCTGGTGGCGTCCTGGATGAAACGCTCCGTCGGCTGGCCCTACTACTAGAGCAGAACTCCAAACTTCAGAACCAGGTCAAAGGGGCCCTTGGCTACCCCGTTACGGTTTTTGTGGTGGCCATTCTTGTGTTTCTGGGCATGACGATGTTCCTGATTCCCAGCTTTGCCACCACGTTCAAGACCCTCAATGCGGAGTTGCCCGCCTTTACTCTTTTCATGGTCACCCTGAGTGACTTTCTTCGTTCGCCTGCGGCCTTGTTACTGGTTGCTGCCCTCATCATGATCTTCGTGCTGCTGGCGCGTTATTACCAGACCCATTCGGGGCGACGTCAGATTGATCGATTGATCCTCAAACTACCCCTGTTTGGCGATCTGATCCAAAAAACAGTGACCGCCCAGTTCTGCCGTACCTTGGCCTCCCTTTCCAAAGCCGGCGTACCTATTTTGATGGCTCTTGATCTTCTCTTTGAAACCACAAGTAATAGTGTGATGAGTGATGCCATCAAAGCGAGCCGGCAGGATGTCAGCGAAGGGGTGCCGCTGAGTACGGCATTAGGCAACAAAAAACTATTTCCTGAACTTGCCATCAGCATGCTTGGGGTGGGTGAAGAAACCGGAAACATGGATGCCATGCTCTCCAAGGTGGCCGACTTTTATGAAGATGAAATCAGTACCACCGTAAAGTTGCTTACCTCCCTGATTGAGCCCGCCATGATCGTTTTGGTTGGCGGCATTGTGGCGTCAATTTTGGTGGCTATGTATCTGCCAATGTTCTCCGTATTCGAGAAGATTCGCTAGTTCAAGGTCAACCGTCAAGAGCGGCTAACGCCTCACCCACTAACCAGCCGCTCGTCCAGCAATGCTGGAAATTGAAGCCCCCCGTCACCCCATCCACATCCAGCACCTCGCCCGCAAAATAAAGCCCCTGCTGGGAGCGACTTTCCAAGGTGGTTGAGTGAAGTTCGGCCAGGGGCACGCCGCCGGCAGTCACGAACTCTTCTCCGAAGGGGCCCCGTCCAACAACGGGATAGCGGCTAGCTCGCAGGGACTGGATCAACTGCCGCTGGAGGGGACCAGAAAGATCGGCCCAACGTTGCTCCATGGCCACGCCATGCGTCTCCAATAGAGAGCACCAGAGTCGCCGGCTCAGGCCGCTCCAGGGACGCCAACTGCCCAGTTGCCGGCGGGCCTGCTGGCGGCGGGCCTCGCCGAAATACGCTTCCAGTTCAGCCTGGGGGAGCCCCCCGGTCCAATCCACCTCAAGGGTGGCGTGATATCCCCATTGCCGCAGTCGACGGGCCGCGAAGGCGGTCAACCGCAAGGTGGCGGGGCCACTCAGCCCCCGGTGGGTAATGAGCACCGCACCCTGCTGCAGCAGTTCCCCAGCCCCCTGGCCGCGCGAGGGGACCGGGTCTTGCTCGCTGGGGGGAAAAAGCCGCAGGCCCACCGGATCCATGGCCACCCCTGCCAGATGGCGCAGCGAAGGCGCATCAAGGCTGAGGCTGAACAGCGAAGGCACTGGCGGCACAATCGTGTGTCCAAGGGCGCGGGCCAGGCGATGGCCACTGGGATGGCTGCCGGTCGCCAGGACCAACCGATCCGCCATCACGACCCCCCCACCGCGCAGGCCGAGCCGAAAACCGCCATCTGAGGCCTCGGCTGTTTGCAGGGCCTGGGTTGACTGAATGTCCACTCCGGCGGCACTGGCCAGGCGCCGCAACGTGGCGACGACGGAGGAGGAACGATGGCTGGAAGGAAAGAGCCGTCCATCGGCCTCTTCCACCAGGGTCAGCCCCCGGGCGGCGAACCAGGCCACGGTGTCTGCCGCGGCGAAGCGGGAAAAGGGACCCAGCAGGGCCTTGCCGCCCCGGGGATAGTGGCCCACCAGCACCCGGGATTCCCAACAGGCATGGGTGACGTTGCAACGGCCGCCGCCGCTGATCAAGACTTTGTGCAAGGGCTCGGCGGTGGCCTCCAGGATCAGCACCCCCTTGACCCCGGCCTCGGCGGCCGTGATCGCCGCCATGAATCCGGCCGGACCGCCACCGGCCACGAGGACCGACGTCTGGTTAGGCAGCATGGGGACCATGGAACAGTCTTACCGGTTCAGTGTGGCGCCCATGCTCGACTGCACGGATCGGCATTTCCGGGTGCTGATGCGCCAAATCAGCCGCCATGCCTTGCTTTACAGCGAAATGGTGGTGGCCAGGGCCGTCCATCACATTCTTCAGGACGCCCGTGCCGATAGCAACGAACGGCAGCGGCGCCTGGAACGGCTGCTGGGCTGTGATCCGATCGAGCGGCCCCTATCCCTGCAGCTGGGGGGGGACGATCCAAAAATTCTGGCCCAAACGGCCGCCCTGGCAGCCGAGTGGGGCTACGACGAGGTCAACCTGAACGTGGGTTGTCCCAGTGCCAAGGTGGTTCAAGGGCGGTTCGGGGCCTGCCTGATGGCCGAACCCGAACGGGTGGCCGATTGCGTGGCGGCCATGGTCCAGGCCAGCGGTCTACCCGTCACGGTGAAACACCGCATCGGCATCGACGCCCGTGACTCCTTCGCCGAGCTGGTCCACTTTGTGGATACGGTGGCCAGCGGCGGCGCCAGCCGCTTCAGCGTCCATGCCCGCAAGGCCTGGCTCAAGGGGCTGGACCCCCACCAAAACCGAACCGTGCCCCCCCTGCGGTGGGACTTGGTGCAGCAGCTCAAGCAAGCCCGGCCCGGCCTGCTGATCGAGCTCAATGGGGGCCTTGAAACCCTGGAAGCTTGCGAGTCGGTGCTGGCCGGGACCCGGTGCTCCATACCCGACGATGGATCCGTGGCGATGGACGGGGTCATGGTGGGTCGAGCCGCCTACGGCCATCCGCTGCGTTGGAAAGCGGTGGACCGGGTCCTGTTCGGCCAGCCCGGAACGGAAGCCAGTGCCGCATCGGTCCTGAGGGGCCTGGTGCCCCATGCCGAAACATGGTGCTCAAGGGGAGGACGCCTATGGCCCATCGCCCGCCACTTGGTGCACCTAGTCCAGGGGGTGGGAGGAGCGCGCCACTGGCGAAACTCCATCACCCAGGAGGCCTGCCGGCGGGATGCCGGACCCGAAGTGTTGATTGCGGCCGCCCAACAACTGGAAGCTGGGGGGCTCTAGGACTGCGGGCTCAGACTTCAGCACCGGGATAGTCGCCGTCGCCGCCGCCGCCGCTGCGGCGACGGCGGGCACGCCCGGCGTCGAAGCTGTCTCCACCGCCATGGCTGCGGTCCTCCCAGCCACGGGCGCCGGAACCACGCTCAACCCCGGCGTCACCACCACGGCCATAACCACCGCCTCCGTAACCACCGCCACCACCGCCGTAACCGCCGCCGCCGCCATAGCCACCGCGGCGGGGCCCGCCGCCACCGCCACCGCCGACGGGCCGGGGTTCAGCTTTGTTGATGCGCAGAGGACGTCCCATCAACTCGGCTCCCTGGAGGGCTTCAATGGCGCGGTTCTCGCCCTCGGGATCGGCCATTTCAACAAACGCGAAGCCCCGCTTGCGTCCAGTTTCCCGCTCGAGGGGAAGGGAACAGCTCACGACCTCGCCGAAAGGGGCGAAAAGTTCAGAGACGTCCTCCTGCTCAGCGCGGAAGGGAAGATTGCCTACGAAAATGCTCACGGAAGAACCAGAGGGGACCA
>Ga0114972_10001037_pt1 | contig 20940 bp, 5 predicted proteins | sample M_140807_EF_Meta_FD_87354 | JGI IMG/M metagenome (GOLD analysis project Ga0114972, IMG submission 87354) | Freshwater microbial communities from Lake Montjoie, Canada to study carbon cycling - M_140807_EF_MetaG | ecosystem: Environmental > Aquatic > Freshwater > Lake | place: Lake Montjoie...
CACCCCGAGCCAAGACCGCCGCACGGTGGCCGTGGTTTCCACGGCGCACGGCTGTTCACATTTCTTTCACTTGATCCTGGCGCCGCTCTTTCCCTGGATCAAGGCCGAATTCGCGTTGAGTTATGCCGAGCTGGGCCTGCTGATGACGGTGTTTTTCGTCGTCTCGGGCGTGGGCCAGGCGCTGGCCGGCTTCGTGGTCGATCGCATCGGCGCAGTGCCGGTCATGCTCGCAGCCCTGTGCTCCTTCGTGATCGCCACACTCGTGCTGTCGAGTGCACACAGCTACACCCTGCTCATGGTCGGCAGTGTGTTTGCCGGCCTGGGCAATGCGCCCTTTCATCCGGTGGACTATTCCATCCTCAATGCCCGCATTCCCCCGGCCCGCCTGGCCAAGGCCTATGCCCTGCATGGTGTGGCTGGCAATCTCGGTTGGGCGCTCGCCCCGGTGTTTCTGGTGGGTATCACCGGGCTGTCCAACTGGCGCACCGCCGTGGCCTGCGCGGGCTTGCTGGCTGCGGCCGTGCTGCTGATGGTCTGGCTGCACCGTGAACTGCTGGCAGGTCAGCCTGTGGGTGCTCTGGGCATCGTGCATGCACAGCCTGTCGATGCAACAACACAGGCCGACAGCCCCTCGGCCCTCGCCTTTCTCAAGTTGCCCGCGGTGTGGATGAGCTTCGCTTTTTTTCTCACCTCAGCCCTGGGCTTTGGCGGTGTTCAGACCTTCGGCCCCGAGGCGGCACGCCTGCTGCATGATGTGCAGCCCGCCTGGGTCGCGCTGTGCCTCACCGCCTTCATGCTGGCCAGTGCCGCCGGCACGCTCGCTGGCGGCTTTGTAGCCGCCGACCCTTCCCGCGCCGAGAAGGTGGTGGCCCTGGGCTACGCGGTGGCCGCCGGTGTGTCGCTCATCATCGCGCTTTCGCCAGCGCCTGGCTGGATGGTGCCGGGCCTGTTTGCGGTGATGGGTTTCGGTGCCGGCACGGCAGGCCCTGCGCGTGACCTGCTGGTGCGCCGCGCCAGCCCGCCCGGCGCCACCGGACGGGTCTACGGCATGGTCTATTCAGGGCTGGACACCGGCCTTGCGATTTCCCCGGCGATATTCGGGCGCCTGATGGATGGCGGCTGGCCGGCCGCAGTGTGGGTCGGCATCGCAATCTTTCAGGTGCTGCTGATCGTCAATGCGCTGAGTGTGTCGAGGGTGGCGCAGCCGCGGTCGGTTTGATCGGTCCTTGTGGCACCGTGAAAACGTAAGACATAATCTCTTACTGATGATGCAGTCCATCAAACCCTTTCCTGATTTTCGGGATGCCTCTCATGAGCGCTGAGATCCACTCCACTGTTTCAAGCAAAGGACAGATCGTGATCCCGGCTGATGTGCGCAGGCGCATGGGTTTGACCCAGGGCTCGGTCGTTCGGTTCCAGATCAATGAAGATGGCGAGTGCCTCATGTCGGCCGCGGGAGATGTTCGCCGACTCAAGGGCCGTGTTTCGGCACCGGCCAAGCCGGTCAGTCTGGAAGAGATGGCGGCGACCATCGCACAGCGTCGCGCCAAGGCCGGCCAGCGCTGATGTGGGCGCTCGACACCAATGTCCTGGTGCGCTACATCGCGCAGGACGACAAGCGCCAGTCCGCCGCCGCCACACGCTTCATTGAGGAGGAGCTCAGCACCTCTCGCCCGGGCTTCGTGAGCCTTGTGGCGCTGCTGGAAACCGTCTGGGTGCTCGAAAGCCGCTACGCGGTCGAACGACCCCAACTCTGCGACCTGCTCGACGATCTGCTGTCCACCGCCACCCTGGAGGTACACGAGGCACCCGCAGTGAGACGCGCAGTGGTCTTGTTCAGAAGCGGCGCAGTGGACCTGCATGACGCACTGATCACCACGCTGGCCGCCTCTCGTGGCGCGCAGGCGGTGAGCTTCGACGCTAAAGCGTCCAAACGACTGGGTATGCACCTGCTCGCATAGGGTAGACCGACTCACCCCCTCAAAGCGCATCCATCTGCGCCCAGCCAGCCCTCAGGTCACCGACGATTCGCGGGCACACGGCCTCACCCCGTTGATGGCCACCCGAACCATGACCCATCCACTGTCGATCTATGGACCGACCGGGTTGCTGCATCCGCTGAATCAGCTTGCTTAAACCCAAATCACAAAAAATGACGAGCGCCACTGTGCGAATAAATGGAATCAAACAGGGTCGAGAGCAAAGCAAATGGGTCGCAGGCGCCAGAACCTGTCGAACTGTTTACAAATCCGTCAAGTTGTTTCAGATGAGCGGGCGTAGTTTGCAGAGCAAATAAATCGCAAGTCTGGAACGAGCGCTTCTGACCTGGAGGCCCGCCACTCGCGAAATCGTTTCAGGGAGAGATGACCATGAACCTGTTGACCACGGCCGACATTGATTTCATCCTGCTTCAATTGCGGCTGCCGGGAAACAACCCGCTCAACGCAGCGGGGGGAACAGGGACCATCACCGACCCCACCGGCATTCGCGATACACAAGGCGTCGGCAACAACGTCACCAACCCGTTCTTTGGCGCCACCGACCAGCTGTTTCCACGGCTGACCACGCCGTCGTTCAAGCCGGCCCAAGGCACCTTCACCTTCGGCCAGACGGGACTGAGCGTCACACCCGTACCCACGAGTTACGCGGTGCGAGACGTCAATCTGATCGACTCCTCGCCCAGGACCATCAGCAATCTGGTCTCCAGTCAAAGCCCGGAGTCGCTGGCTGCCATCGGCTACATCACGCCCGAGCAGCAGCGCCTGGCCGTCCTGGACGAACCCACTTCCACGCCGGGCGGGCGACTGTCGCCAGTCACTGGTGCCGCCAACCCGTTGGTCTACAGCGGCTATATGACGCTCTTTGGGCAGTTCTTCGACCACGGCCTGGACTTCGTCAAGAAGGGCGCAGACGGCATGATCATGGTGCCGCTGCTGCCGGGTGATCCGCTGTACAACCATCCCGACAACGCCATCTATGCCGGCAACACGGTTGTCGGCTACAACAACTTCATCCTTGCATCGCGCACCAACAGCGTCCACGTCGACATCGCTCGCTCAAGCACCGATGCGCTGGTCGCCGCCATCGGCCTGTCCGAAGATCGCTACACCGCAGGCGACCCGGGCTTCGTCGTGGGCCGGGTCACCGCCAACACGCCGATCAGCCCCGACATCGCCGAAGGCGGCGTACTGATCCTGAACACTGTGGCGATCAACATTGCGCGCGGCGCGACCACGGCCGATCTGCTCGCAGCCATCAACGCCAACACGCACAGCACGGGCGTCAGCGCGTCCGTCGATGGCAGCAACCGGCTGGTGCTGGACTACGCAGCCAACCAGAGCCGCAATACCGTCTCGCCATTCATTGACCTGAGCCAGTCCTACGGCTCGGCACCCAGCCACACCGCCTTCGTTCGCGAATACGGCGTGGACAATCTGGCCAACATCCTGACCACCGGTCGCCTGGTCAGCGGCATCGATACCAACCTCGATGGTCTGGGCGATGGCATGGCCACCTGGGCTGACGTCAAGGCCAATGCCCTGCGGGCGGGCGTCATCCTGCACGACAAGGATGTGCTGGACATTCCTGAGGTGCGGCTCAACGCCGACAACTCGCCGTTTATCGGCACCACCCCCGAAACCGCCGGCATGTGGCTGGTATCGCGCAACGAGATCACCGGCCAGGTCTTCTACGTGCACGATTCGCTGATCTCGGCCAACACCACCGCGCTACAGCTCAATGCAGATGGCAGCACCACGCTTATCAATGGCGCAGCTCTCGATGAACTCAAGCCGCATCTGATCCTGCAGGGCATCGGCCACGCGTTCCTGGACGACATGGCGCACGGCGTGCTGGGCTCGCTCAACCCGGCCACCGGAGACCTGACCAAGGCCGACGCCATCGCGCTGTTGAACGCGCATTTCATCTCGGGTGACGGGCGCACCAACGAGAACATCGGTCTGACTGCTATTCACGATGTCTTCCACTCCGAGCACAACCGCGTGCTGGCCGATGTGAAGGTCATGGTCTATGGCGGCACCGACAGCAACGGCACGGTTTTCGCGCCCCGGGCCGATGCAGCCACCTGGACGGGCGAAATGCTGTTCCAGGCGGCCAAGTTCGTCACCGAGATGGAATACCAGCATCTGGTCTTCGGCGAGTTCACACGCAAGCTGAGCCCGAACATCAACGTATTCGCCACTTACGACATCACGATCGACCCGGCCATTACTGCCGAATTCGCCCACGCGGTCTATCGCTTTGGCCACTCCATGTTGACCGAGACCGTGGACATGACGGGCTATAACCCGATCACCGGTCTGTCCACGGGTGAAAACAAGGACATAGGCCTGATCGAGGCCTTCCTGAATCCGGCCGCTTACACCAGCAAAACGGCCGGCGAAATCGCCCTGGGTATGTCCGGCCAGGTGGGCAATGCCATTGACGAATGGGTGACCGACGCCCTGCGCAACAACCTGGTCGGCCTGCCGCTGGACCTGGCCACACTGAACATCGTGCGCGGCCGCGACACCGGTATGCCCAGCCTCAATGAGGTGCGCGCCCAGCTCTATGCGCAGACCGGCATGGCCTCGCTCAAGCCCTATGCCAACTGGGATGAGTTCGGCGCCCACCTGCTGCATCCCGAGTCGCTCGAGAACTTCATCATGGCCTATGCGCGGGACGCGGTCCTGTCGCAGTTCGGCGATGCCAACGCAGTGGTACCCGGCACGCAGTATCTGAGCCTGACCGAATGGACCACGCTGCAAAACAGCGCGAGCGAGTCCGACCGTACGCTCTATTCCACCGCCCTGCGGGCCGCCGCGCAGGATGCGATCAATGACATCGGCTTCATGAGCGCAGCCATCGGCCTGAACAACATCGACCTCTGGCTGGGGGGCTTGGCCGAAGTCAAGGTGGACGGCGGCATGCTGGGCTCGACCTTCGATTTCGTCTTTGCCACCCAGATCATCCAGCTGCAAAACGCTGATCGCTTCTACTACCTCTCGCGTCTGGCCGGCACGGAGCTGTTGGGTGCCATTGAAGCGCAGCTGTTCTCAGACATCGTGATGCGCAATACAGGCGTGTCGCATCTGTATTCCGACATCTTCTCGGTAGCCGACAGCTCGGTCGAAATCGGCACGCCGGGCACGGCCACGCAGACCTGGGGCACGCTCAATGCCCTGACGCGTTACACGGAGCAGGTGGTCGACGCCGAGGGCGTCACACGCAAAGTGGGCGTGGCCGGCTGGGTGGGCGATAACAACGTCGGTTGGACCTTCTATGGCAACCCGGGTGACTACCTGGACGCCCGAGGCGTCTTCAGCCCCAACAACACCAATGCCATTAAAGGCAACGCCAGCGAAACCATTGGCGGCACCGATGCCGCCGATCGAATCAATGCACTGGGCGGGAATGACACCGTCTGGGGTGACGGCGGCAACGACACCATCAACGGCGGCGAAGGCAACGACTTCCTGCACGGCGGTCTGGGTAACGACACCATCACCGACACCGGAGGTGACGACCTCATCTGGGGCAACGAAGGCAGTGACTTCGTCAACGCCGGCATGGGCATTGACCAGGTCTTCGGCGGACTGGGCGACGACATCCTGTACGGCGGCAATAACGCTGACGTGGTTGACGGCAATGGCGGTAACGACATCGTCTTCGGCGATGCGGGCTCCGTGACCGAGCAGCTGGTCAACGGCGTAGTGGTTCAGGTGCTGGACAAGACCGGCGACGCTGACGTCATCACTGGCGGCGACGGTAACGACATCCTCTTCGGCGGCGGTGGCAACGACGTCATCGCTGGTGGTATCGGCAACGACGCCATCTACGGTGGCCTGGGCGACGACGGCTTGAACGGCGACTTCGGTGACGACATGTTCTACATGGACACGTCGGACATCGGCTTTGGCACGATCATCAACGGTGGCATGGACTATGACGTGGTGGATTACTCCGCCAGCATGGGCAATGGCATCGGAACGGGGGCCGATCGCCAGGGCGTGAAGGTCGACCTGAACCCGATTGTGCCGCTGGTGGTGCCGGTGCCCGGACCGCCGATCGCCGACCTGTTCCTCGACATCGAAGCGGTCGTGGGTTCGAACTTCAACGACAGCATCCGGGGCGGTGCCAATCTGGCACTCAACCTGGGCCTGATCACCGACGAGTTCGGCAACCCGGTCAATTTCGGCCCGAACCCGGCCTTCCCGGTGTTCCGCACTGCTACCGTCAACATCGATGGCGGTGACGGCAACGACCTGATCGAAGGCGGCGACGGCTCCGGGCTGTGGGTGCTTCAGCCCAATGGCACCTACGCCTTTGACGGTACCTACGACCCTGCCATCGGCGGCCCAGGCGCAGATGTGCTCAATGGTGGTCTGGGCAATGACACCGTGAGCTACGCCTCGGCCGACAGCACCTCGGTGCTTAACGGCGCTCGACCCAAGCGTGACGGCGTCACCGTTGACCTGAGCAACGTCAACGTACAGAACACGGTCAATGCCGGCCTGGACCTGCTGGTGAGCATCGAAAATGTCATCGGCAGCGACTTCAATGACACCATCACCGGCGACGCCAATGCCAACGTGCTCGACGGCGGTCTGACCGACGACATCATCACGGGTGGTGCAGGCAACGACACCCTGATTGGCGGCGACGGCGACGACGTGCTCACTGGCGGGCTGGACATCGACACGGTCAGCTTCCTGTCCACCAACAGCACGGCTGCGATTGCGGGCGTTGCTACGCCCAACCTGACCGGCGTGACCGTGGACCTCAGCGATGTCGCCACTCAGGACACCGTCAATGCGGGTCTGGATACCCTGGCCGAAATCGAAAACGTCATCGGCTCGATCTTCAATGACACGGCTACCGGCGGCACCGATGCGGTCGTGGTCGACAACATGCTGGATGGTCAGGCAGGCGACGACACCCTGAGCGGCGGCGGCGGCAACGACACCCTGATTGGCGGGCTGGGCAACGACGTGCTCGATGGCGGCATTGGCACAGACACGGTCTCGTATGCCGGCGCCGCCACCGCGGTCAATGCGAATCTCGCCATCACCACCGCTCAGAACACGGGCGGTGGCGGCACCGATACCCTCGCCAACTTCGAAAACCTCATCGGCGGCACCGCCGGTGACACCCTGACCGGCGATGCAGCGGCCAACCTCATCGACGCTGGGTTGGGCAACGACACGATCAACGGCGCTGGCGGCAACGACACCCTGCTGGGTGGGCTGGGCGACGACAACATCGATGGCGGCGCGGGCAATGACTCCTTGAGCGGCGGTGCAGGCAACGACACGCTGCGCGACGGCGTGGGCACGAATACCCTGTCTGGCGGCACAGGCAACGACAGCTACATTGTCGGCACAGGCGACACGGTGAGCGAGGCGCTCAACGAAGGCGCCGACTCGGTTCAGACCTTGCTCACCAGCTACACGCTGACTGCGAACGTCGAGAACCTGAGCTACACCGGCACCACCGCCTTCACCGGGACCGGCAACACCCTGGACAACCTGATTCGCGGTGCCATCGGCAACGACACCCTCAGCGGCAGTGATGGCAACGACACGCTGATCGGCAGCACCGGTAACGACCGACTCGATGGCGGTACCGGCATCGATACAGTTTCCTATGCGCTCGCCGCCACCGCGGTGAGCGTCGACCTGAATGCGGGCACCGCCACCGGTGGTGATGGCACCGATGCCCTGATCGCCGTGGAAAACGTCATCGGCTCTGCGGGCAACGACACGCTCACGGGCAACGCCTTTGCCAACGTCCTGGATGGCGGCGCGGGCAACGACAGCATGGCGGGCGGCAACAGCGACGACGTCTACATCGTCGACTCTGTCAACGACACGGTCACCGAGCTGGCCGGCGTGAATACCGGTACCGACACGGTCCGTACGTCCCTTGCGCAGTACACCCTGGGCAGCAACCTTGAGAACCTGGCTTACACCGGGGCGACGGCCTTCAGAGGCACCGGCAACGAGTTGGACAACCGGATCACCGGGAGCGCGCTGAACGATACGCTGATCGGCGCGGCGGGCAATGACACCCTGGAGGGCGGTCAGGGTAACGACTCGATGGAAGGAGGTGCCGGCAACGACACCTACCTGGTGGATTCGGTCAACGACATCGTCAAAGAAACGCTCGTCGGCGGGGCCGACGCCGGCGGCGTCGATACGGTACAGACCACGCTCACCAGCTACACCCTGGGCACCAACATTGAAAACCTGACCTACACCGGATCCATTGGTTTTTACGGCACCGGCAATAGTCTGAACAACACCGTCACGGGTGCCGCCGGTGACGACACGCTGGTTGGCGGTCTGGGCGATGACATCCTCAACGGCGGGGCCGGCAGCGATACGGCGTCTTATGCCAGCGCGACAGGTGCTGTCAGCGTCAACCTGCTCACCGGGGTCGTCTCGGGCCAGCAGGGCAACGACACCGTGGTGTCGATCGAGAACGTCATCGGCAGCGCCAGCGGGGACACGCTCATCGGCAACGACTCGGCCAACCGCCTGGATGGCGGTGCTGGCAATGACGTGCTGGATGGCGGCAAAGGCAACGACACGTATGTCGTCGACTCGGTGGACGACTTCGTGGTGGAACTGCCTGGTGGCGGCACCGACACAGTCGAAACCAACCTGCTGCGCTACAGCCTGGGCGACAGCCTGGAGAATCTGAGCTTCACCGGCACCTCGGTCTTTTTCGGCACCGGCAACGAACTCAACAACACCCTCAGCGGTGGCATCAGCAACGACACCTTGTACGGTGAAGGCGGCAATGACACCCTCAATGGCGGGCAGGGCAATGACACGCTGTTTGGCGGAGCCGGCAACGACACGCTGCAAGACGGCGTGGGCTTCAATGTGCTGGCAGGCGGCGAAGGCAACGACACCTACATCGTTGCAGACAGCGCCTCGGATCGGATCAGCGAGGCCGTAGGCGAAGGCACTGACACCATCCAGACCTCGGTGCTGCGCTACACGCTGGCTGAGGGCAACAACATTGAAAACCTGAGCTTTGTGGGCACCACCGCATTGCTGGGCGTGGTCGGGACCGGCAACGAGATCGATAACACCCTCTACGGCAGTGCGGCCGGCGACACGCTGGACGGCAGAGCCGGCAACGACACCCTGGTCGGTGGCCTGGGCAATGACTCGCTGGTCGGCGGCCTCGGTGGCGATACCGCGTCCTACGCGGCCGATGGATCGGCCATCACGGTGACCTTGCGCAACGGCCTTGGCACCTCTGCCTGGCGCGGCACGGTGAACGCGGCAGTGCGTGGCACCACCAACAGCGACTCGCTGGTGTCGATCGAAAATGTGATCGGCACAGCCTTCAATGACTCGATCACCGGTGACGACGGCGACAACATCATCGAGGGCGGTGCAGGCACAGACACCCTGATCGGCGGGCTGGGCAATGACACCGTCTCGTACGCAGGCGCCTCGGCCGCGGTCACGGTCAATCTGACCAAGCAGACCACCAGCCTGCTGGGTCTGCTCGATCCGCCCGCCAAGGGCGGTGCGGACAGCGACCTGATGACCGGCTTTGAAAACGTTCTGGGCAGTGCCTACAACGACTCATTGACCGGTGATGGCAATGCCAACTCGCTGGACGGTGGCTTCGGCAATGACACCCTGAGTGGTGGCGATGGCAACGACACGCTTCGAGGTGGTGCGGGTAACGATTCGCTCATCGGAGGTGCGGGTGACGATCGCCTGGAGGGCGGCGCAGGCATCGATTCGGTGTCGTTTGCGGGCGATGCTTCAGCGGCCTCAGTCAACCTTCTGACCGGCGCGTCCAGTGGCGCCTCGGGCAACGACACCCTGGTGTCGATCGAGAATGTCACCGGCACCTCGTTCAACGACAGCTTCGTCAGCGGTGCCGAAAGCAACCGCCTGGACGGCGGTGCAGGCATCGACACGGTGTCGTTTGCCGGAGCAAGCGCCGGCGTCACCGCCAACCTGAACACGGGCGCAGTCACAGGGGGATCCGGCAGCGACACCCTCATTGGCATCGAAAATTTGGTGGGCTCGTCCTTTGACGATGCGCTGACCGGCGACGGTAACGCCAACCTGATCGAAGGCGCTGCCGGCAACGACACACTCAGGGGCGGCTCAAGCACCGACACGGCGACGTACGCCAACGCTACTGCCGCTGTGACGGTGAGCCTGGCCACCACACTTGCGCAAAACACGATCGGTGCGGGCACCGATCAGTTGAGCGAATTTGAAAACCTCACCGGCAGCGCCTTCAATGACACCCTGACTGGTGACGGCAATGCCAATGTGCTGGACGGTGCCGCGGGCAACGACTCGCTTAGCGGTGGTGCTGGCAACGACACCCTGCTCGGCGGTGCAGGCGATGACACGCTGACCGGTGGCGATGGAGTCGATACCGTGTCCTTCGCCGCTGTCACGGGAGCTGTGACAGCGAACCTCGGCACGGGCCTGACGACCGGGGACGGCAACGACAGCCTCAGCCAGGTCGAGAACCTGATCGGATCAGGATCAGCCGATACCTTCACCGGCGACGCAGCGGCCAACGTGCTGGACGGCGCAGGCGGCAATGACACGCTCGATGGTGCTGACGGCAATGACACCCTGATCGGCGGCACGGGCGCTGATTCGATCATCGGTGGCGCGGGCAGCGACACCGTGTCGTACGCAAGCGCTGCGGCAGCCGTGAATATCAACCTGAGCACCGGCGTAGCCACCGAAGGCGCGGTCAGTGACGCGCTCAGCGGCATTGAAAACATCATCGGCAGCGCCTTCAACGACACCCTGACCGGCGCAGCAGGCGCCAATGCCATGGCCGGCGGCGCGGGCGACGATACCTATGTGCTCGATGGTGCCGACGACTCCGTGACTGAGAACGCAGGCGAAGGCACCGATCTGGTCCAGACCACGGCAACCAGCCACATACTGACCACCAACGTGGAGAACCTCAGCTTCACCGGCTCGGGCAATTTCACCGGAACCGGCAACACGCTGAACAACCTGATCACCGGCGGTAGCGGCAACGACACGCTGGGCGGCGACGCAGGCGACGACACCCTGATCGGCGGCAATGGGAACGACGCCCTCAACGGCGGCGCCGGCACCGATACCGCTTCCTATGCCAGTGCGACCACGGCCGTGACTGTGAGCCTGGCCTTGACCACCGCCCAGGTCACCGTCGGTGCCGGCACCGACACACTCACCGCCATCGAGAATGTCACCGGCGGTTCGGCCAACGACACCCTCACCGGCTCGGCCGGCGATAACGTCATCGACGGAGGTACGGGCGCTGACTCGATGACCGGCGGCGCGGGCAATGACACCTACGTGGTCGACAATGCCGGCGACGTGGTGGTCGAATCGGCCGCAGGCGGCACGGATACCGTGCGCACCAGCCTGACCAGTTTCAGCTCAACCCAATGGGGCACAGAGCTTGAAAATCTGGTGGTCACCGGGTCGGCCAATTTCACCACCACCGGCAATGCGCAGAACAACGTCATCACCGGAGGCGCGGGCAACGACACGCTCGACGGTGGGACGGGCAACGACACGCTGATCGGCGGCGGCACGACAGGCGCCCTGGGGGTGGATGTGTTGACCGGCGGCGCGGGCACCGACACCGCGTCCTTCCTGCTGGCCAAATCTGGCGTCACCGTCACACTGGCCAATCAGGGCACCAGTGCCCTGCTTAACACGCAAATCAGTGGCGATGGTCTGGTGCGACTTAACCAGATGGAGAACCTCATCGGCAGTGCCTTTGCCGACACGCTCACCGGTGACGGCAATGCCAACGTGCTGTCGGGCGGCGCCGGCAACGACACGTTGCAAGGCGGCACCGGTAACGACACGCTCACGGGCGGTGATGGCTCTGACACCGCCTCGTATGCCGCAGCCTCCGGCGCGGTGACGGTCAACCTCGGAACGGGCACAGCCAGCGGCGCGGCCGGCACCGACACCCTCAGCCAGATCGAAAACGTGCTGGGCGGTAACTCCGCAGATACCCTCACCGGCGACAGCAATGCCAACCTGCTGCAAGGCGGCAGCGGCAATGACACCCTCAACGGCAGCCTGGGCAACGACACGCTCGACGGCGGTGCCGGCACCGACCTGGCCGTTTTCAGCGGGGCCAGCAGCGCCTACACCTTCGTGCAGGATGGCAGCGGCAACTATGTGATCCGCGGTGCGGGCGGCAACACCACGCTGATCGGCGTGGAAAACATCCAGTTCGGCTCGGCAGCAGCACAAGCGGTCAACTCCCTGGTGCTCACCGACATCGTGCCGGCCACGGTCACGGCGTTCAATGCCTCCACGTCCGACGGCGTCTACCGCCAGGGCGCCACGGTCAACCTCGTGGCCACCCTGAGTGAAACGGTCAAGGCCGGCTCGTCCCTGACGGTGACACTGGACACCGGGGCGACAGCGGTACTGAGCACCGCCACCGACGGCACCACGCTGACAGGCACCTACACGGTGCGAGCGGGCGATAACTCGGCTGACCTGAACATCGCGTCCTACGCGCTCACCAGCGGGGTGCGCGACCTGGTCAACAACGCGTCGACCAGCACGACCTTGCCGGTGAGCAACCTCGCCGACAACCGCGCCATCGAGATCGACACGACCGCCCCAGTCGTCACGGGATTCGGGGCGACCGCTGCCAATGGCGCGTATCGCGTGGGATCACGCATTGGCATCACAGCCTCGATGTCGGAGGTGGTGCAAGCCGGCTCCTCGCTCACCGTCACACTGGACACCGGCGCACGCGTCACGCTCAGCAGCTCGGTCGACAGCACCTCGCTGCGCGGTGTCTACACCGTCGGCGCGGGTGAATCCTCGTCCGACCTCCGGGTGGTCAGCTACGTCCTCACGCAGGCACCGAAGGATGCGGTGGGTAATGTCATGGCTGCTGCGGTCATGCCAGACACGAACATCGCCGATGTCAAAGCGATCAGTATCGATACGATCACGCCGGACGCGCCGCAGATCGTGCAAGTGTTCGACAACGTGCCGGCCATGACCGGTTCGCTTGCATCGGGCGACTTCACCAACGACCAGACGCCTACCCTGACCGTGCACGCCGAAAGCGGCGCCGCTGTCACCATCCTGAACGGCACGACCGTCCTGGGCACGGCCGTCGAAAACGGCACAAGCGGCGACTACGTCTTCACCCCGGTGAGCTCTCTGCGTGAAGGCGCCTACGCCTTCAACGCAACAGTCACCGATGCGGCCGGCAACACCAGCGGCGCATCGACTCAGTTCGATCTGACGATCGACCCGACCAAGCCCCGTGCGCCCACCGTCAACCGAATCACCACGAGTGACAGCACGCCGATCCTGAGCGGCAACGCGCAGCTGTTTGCCAACGAGTCGCTCACTGTCACCGTGGGGGGCGTGACCTACAACCAGACGACGGGTGTACAAGTCGATACCGGCCGCAACACCTGGTCGCTCGAACTGCCCACACCCCTGGATGCCGGCACCTTCACGGTGGTGGCTACGATCACCGACGCGGCCCACAACGCCAGCTCTGACACTACGGTCAACGAACTGGTGATCAACATCGGTTCGCCGATCGTCACCGCCTTCGAAACCACCACCACCGACGGCGCCTACCGTGCCGGGCAACAGATCAACATCACCGCTCAGATGAGCGAAGTGGTGATCGGCGGCTCCAGTCTGGCCGTCACGCTGAATTCCGGTGCGGTGGTGGTGCTGAACACCGCCTTCGACTCAGACAGGCTGGTCGGCACCTATGCCGTCAAGGCCGGCGAGAATGCGGCCGAGCTGAATGTCACCAGCTTCATTGGCTCGGTCGGGCCGACCAATCTGGCTGGCTCCAGCATGGTGATCACCTCATTGCCGACTGGCGCCAACCTCGCTGATACGTCGACGCTGGTGATTGATACCACGGCCCCTGCAACGCCGCAGATTACGACCGTGCAGGTGGGCCCCACCGATGCGCTGATCACTGGCGGTGTCACCAACGACACGACCCCGACGGTCACGATCAATGCCGAGGCCGGCAGCACCGTTCGGGTCTACAACGGCGCCAACCTGCTCGGCATGGCCACGGAATCCGCTACGCCTGGCGTCTTCACCTACACACCCGCCGCACCGCTTGCGGGCGCAGCCTATGCGCTGAAGGCGACGTCCAGCGACCAGGCAGGCAACACCAGCAGCGCCAGTAGCGCCTATGCGACCTTCACCATCGACGCGACCGCGCCCACGACACCCACCGTCCTCGCCTTGCGCACCAACGATCTCACACCCGAGATCAGTGGCACCGCATCAATCGGCACAGGCGAGACGCTGACCGTCACAGTCAACGGTGTTGCGTACACGACGGGTGCGGGCCTGGTCATCACCGGGTCCAGCTGGAAAGTGCAACTGCCGGAGCTGTCCACCGGAGTCTATGAGGTCGAGGCACGGGTGACCGATTCAGCCTCCAACTCCAGCGTCGACATCACCACCACCGAGCTCGTGATTGAAACCGATCCGCCCGTAGTGGAGTCCTTCACATCGAATACGCCGGATGGTAGCTACCGTGTGGGGGCATCGATCAACATCACCGCCACCACCAACGAGGCGGTCCGCGCAGGTTCCAAGCTCACGGTCACGCTGGATACGGGTGACATGGTCGAACTGACGGCGACGCAAGTCGGCACGACCCTGACCGGCACGTATGTGGTGGGCACGGGCGACAACTCGAACGACCTGACGGTGACCGGGTACACGCTAACCAGCGGGCCCACCGACGTGGCCGGCAATGTGATGACGGGCGTCTCGATGCCTATCGTCACGATGAATCTCGCTGCGTCGAGCGCCATCGTGGTCGATACCCTCGCGCCCAATGCGCCCACGATCATCGGCGTCTACGACGATGTCGTGCCGGTACAGGACACGGTCACCAACGGGTTCATCAACGATGCCCAACCCAGCTTCAGCATCAACGCGGAAAGCGGGTCGGTGGTTCGGGTGTATGCCAACGCCAGCCCGACCGCCATCGGTACGGCCGTCGAAAGTGAGACCACGCCCGGTCTGTTCGCGTTCACACCCGACACGCCGCTGGCTGATGGGGCGTATGACTTCGTGGTCAAGGCCACGGACTTGGCCGGCAACATCAGCGGCAATTCCCAAACGGTTACGCTAACGATTGACACCCGTGCACCCGATGCACCGACCGTCAACGCGCTCCTGACCAGCTCGCTGACACCAACCCTCACGGGCACGGCAGTCGTCGGGGCAGGCGAAACGCTGGAAGTGACGGTCGGCGGTCAAACCTTCACGGCCCTGTCCGGGCTGGTTCTGACCAATACGGACTGGTCTTTGACCCTGCCGAAGAGCCTGAGCCTGACGGATGGCGCCTATCAAGTGATCGCTCGGGTCACCGATGCGGCCAGCAATGTCACCGTGGACTCAAACAGCAGTGAGCTCACCATAGACACCACTGCACCCGTGCTGACCCGGTTCGAGTCCACCTCACCCGATGGCATCTACCGCGTGGACGACGTGGTGATCCTCACCGCCACGGTCAGCGAAACGGTTCAAGCTGGCGCAGCCATCACCGTGACGCTGAATACTGGCAAGACGGTGGTACTGACAGCTGCCGAAGCAGGCACCACGCTGAGCGGCGACTACACCATCGCTTCACCGGACACCTCGGCCGATCTCACGGTGACCGGCTACAGCTACATCACGGCACCGGTGGATCTGGTGGGCAATGCCATGACATCCACCACGGTCCCGTCAGGCCCATACAACCTGGCCGACAGCCGTGCCATCGTCATCGACACCACCCCGCGCACGGCTGCTCTGGCCAGCTCGACCTTGTCGATCGCCGAAGGCGCAGCCGGAGCGCTCACCACGCTCTCGGTCGATGTCAACCTGAGCTTTGCAGCGCGGGCGCCCATTGCCTTGGCCTGGCATCTGGAAAGCGTCGGGCCCACACCGGCTCAGGCCTCCGACTTCTTCAATGGGGAAGCCGGCATGTCAGGTGTCGTGAACTTTGCGGCGGGTGACCTCACGCAGACGCTCGACATCCAAATCGTCGGCGACAACATCACTGAAGCCAACGAAGCTTTCCGGATCATCTTTGACAGCGTGGTCGAAGGCGATCTGAACATTGGCGCCGGTCTGGTCGCCGACGCAACGATCCTCAACGACGATGGCGCCGTGCGGCAGCTTTCCAACAACGGCAACAACGTGAACATCACGACGGCGTCGTGGGTGCAGGGTCTGGGTGGCAACGACGCGATCACGACCACCGCCACCCTCACCCAGAGCGTCGTACTTGATGGTGGCGATGGCAATGACACGCTCACGGGTGGCGCTGGCGCAGACCAGTTGATCGGCGGCTTGGGTCTGGACAGCCTCAATGGCGGCGCAGGCGCCGACTGGATGACCGGGGGCGGCGACAACGACACGTATGTGGTGGATGACGCGAGCGATGTCGTCATGGAACTCGTGGGCGAAGGTACGGATACCGTTCGGACCTCACTGACCCTCTACACGCTGGGCAGCCATTTGGAAAATCTGGTCTTCACCAGCACAACCGTGTCGACTGGCTTCGGCAATACGCTCAACAACGTGCTGACCGGTACAGCCAGTGGTGATGCGCTGTATGGACTGGCCGGAAACGATACCCTGGATGGGGGTCTGGGTGATGACCAGTTGGAGGGTGGCCTCGGTGACGATGTCTATGTGGTGGCCGGTGCCGATACGCTGATCGAATCTGCTGATGCGGGTATTGATACGGTGCAGACCAGCACACTGACGGCCTACACCTTGGGTGCCAACTTCGAACATCTGACCTACACCGGCGCGGGTGCCTTCAATGCAAGCGGCAATGAGCTGAACAACGCGATCACGACCGGTGCTGGCGCCGACGCCTTGACCGGCGGTGCGGGTGACGACACGCTCAATGGCGGTGCAGGTAACGACACCCTCAGGGGCGGTATCGGCAACGACACCTATGTGGTCGATGCCGGTACGGACGTGATCACCGAAGGAGTTGGCGAAGGGACCGACACCGTTCGGACCGCACTGGCCAGCTTCTCGCTGGCCGCCGTCGACAACGTGGAAGCCCTCAGCTATAGCGGTACTGCCGCCTTCACCGGTACAGGCAACTCGCTGGACAACACGATCATCGGTGGCGCAGGCAACGACTCACTGAACGGCGGCACAGGCAACGACACGCTCAACGGCGGTGCCGGCAACGACACCTACGTGATCGACAGTGCGACCGACGTGATCGTCGACACAGCCGGCACCGATCTGATTCAAACCACATTGACCACGTTCTCGCTGGCGGCACAGGCCTCGATCGAAAACCTCACCTTTATCGGCACTGGCAACTTCAGCGGCACCGGGAACAGTCAGGCCAACTCCCTGACCGGAGGTGGAGGCAATGACACCCTGGACGGAAGCGCCGGCAACGATACGATGATCGGCGGCGCGGGTGACGACACCTACATCGTCGATGCCAGTACCGATGTCATCACCGAGACCGCTGGGCAGGGAACCGACGAGGTTCGCACGGCACTGGCCAGCTTCTCGCTGGCGGCCATTGCCAACGTGGAAAACCTGACCTACACCGGCATCGCCGCGTTCACCGGCACAGGCAATACCGCGAACAATGTCATCGTCGGAGGCGCAGCCAACGACTCGCTGACGGGCGGCACTGGAAGCGATTCGCTCACGGGCGGAGGCGGAGCCGACACCTTCGTCTACAGCGCAAGCGGCGACTCCACCACAACCCTGCGAGATGTCATCACTGACTTCACAAGAGGCACTGACCGGATCGATCTGTCCGCCATCGACGCCAACACCGGCACCAATGGCAATGGGGCGTTCGCGTGGCGCGGCACCCTGGGCATCAACGGCGCGGGCCAGATCGCCATCACGTTCGACAGCGTTGCCAACCAGACGATCATCAGCGGCAATACCAACAACAACAACACGACCATCGAGCTGCAAATTGCTCTGAGCGGCAACTACACGCAAGGAGCAAACCTGCTGACCGCAAACGATTTCATCCTCTGAGCATCGCAGCGCACCGGGCAGCACGCCTCACGAGGGCGGTGCTGCCCATAGCCCCTCAAAGCGCATCCACCCGCGCCCGATCGGCCTTCACGTAATCGACGATCTCGCGGGCAAACACACCCGCCACCGCCAGCGCATCGAAATCGATCGGCACATTGACGTACTGCAGGCGCAGCACATCGTGGCCTTCATCAAAGAGCGGACACAGCCCCGCATAGTGAAAGCCCAGTCGTTCGGCCGCCTCGCAGGCCGCAGGGCAGCCTGGGTCATCCAGGCGCAGCGACAGATAGATGACCCGCGCGCCCGCGTCCCGAACCAGCTGTTGCATGGTGTGCCGCAGCGCCTGATTCACATCGTCGCCAGCAGCGCGCACCGTCACCAATCCGATGTCGATCTGCGGCACATACTGGGCGGCCAGCTCGGTGTGCTGAGCCTTCGGCCCGGAAGGCGCCGCATCCTCGACGTCGATGCCGCAGGCGGCATACGTGCGCCACAGCATCGAGCGGTGAATCGGCGGCGCATGCACCCGTCGAGGGGCCTGTGCAAGCAAAGGCTGGAGATAGAACATCACGCTGGTGCGCTGTCCGGCGGAGGGCGAATCGATCGCCTTCAGTTCCAGCAGATGGCTGGCGACCAGTCCGAGCAAGACGCCACAAGCACGTGAACCGAGGCTCTCATTGGCCTTCTGACTGAAGGGATGCGCCATCGTCGGTTCGCTGAAGGCCGCCACCACGCCGCGCTGTCTGGCCTCGTCTTCCACGAAACGGCGCATGCGTTCCATGAGTCCGCGGCCGCGATGCGCCGGATCGACCACCGCCTTGCCCAGCTCACCGGTGACCGGCGGCTTCACCCCGAACTGCCCGAAGTCCCGCACATCGAGGGCATAGTGACCAACCACCTCGCCCGTGGCGGTGACCGCAACCGCCGACAGCACCAGACCCGCGCGGTTCAGCTCGCAGATGCAATCCGGGAGATAGAAGTCATCCAGCGGATAGCTGTATCCATAGGTGCGATACATCGCCACCGCAATCTGATGCCAGTCGGCGTCCTCGGTGGCCAGCCTGACGATGTAGTCCTGGGGCGGGGCCAAGGCGGCCTGTTCATCGAAGGCCTGCAGCGCCGCCTGCGGCGCCATCGAAGCAATCGCACGCTGCGGCCGGTTGAACACCATCTGCGTGCGATTGCCCTGGCGGCCCAGCGGCGTCCAGGTCACTGAATCGGCCGCCGCGCGAATCAGTTGTCGAGACACCGCGCCCAGGTCCACCTCATCGAGCTCGACCATCTGCTGCGGGCCCGCCGCTTCATCCAGGCGTTTGGCCGGAAGGGCCTGGTCGTCGAAGGTGATGGTCAGTGCCAGTGCGCTGAGATCGGCCAGCATGCGCACCGGATCGATGCCCGGACTGATCGACGATCGCTCCACGATTCGGGCGAACGCCTCCTCACAGGCCAGCTCGATCGCCAGGCCGCGTGCCTCATCAAAACCTGCAAGCCGCGCCAGGCTCAAGGCATGCGATTGAATCAGGCTCAGGGCTTCGGATCGGCCCGGGACTTCCAGCACACTGTTCATGAGGGCCTTTCAGTTCAGCGCGCAACACCCGGCAGAATCAGACGCCGCTCCAGGACGCGCGCCAGTAGAACGATGACGGACACCAGCATCAGATAGACCAGCGCCGCCAGCAAATACGCCTTGAAGAACTGGAAATTGCTGGAAGCCAGTTCCTGGATGCGCGCAAAGAACTCGGTGTACTGAATCAGAAACGCCACCGAGCTGTCCTTGAGATTCAGGATCATCTGATTGGTCAGCGCAGGCACCGACAGGCGCAAGACCTGCGGCAAGGTGATGAGCGAAAAGACCTGTCGATGGCTGAAGCCCTGCGCACGGGCCGATTCCAGTTCGACCGGATCCAGACCGTTATAGGCGGTGCCGAGATAGCCGGCGTTGTATGCCGCGATATTGAAGGTGAAGCCGATCACCGCGATCCAGAAGGGTGTGACCTTCACGCCCCATTGCGGCAGCCCGTAGTACATGAGAAACAGCAGCACGATCAGCGGCATGCCGACAAAAAACGAGATGTAGGCCCGGGTAGCCTGCCGGATCCAGGCCGAGCGACTGAGCGTCAGGTAGAAAACGAAGATGCCCAGCAGCAGACCGGTGACGCTGACCACCGCGGTGAGCTTGAGGGTCTGGATCAAACCGGTCCAGATCAGCGGCCACTGCTCCAGCAGGTCACGAACGAATCGGTCCCAGGCCATCACTGCGCTGCGCCCTCACGGCCAAAGAATGACCGGACTTTCGGGTCATCCCGATTGCGCGACAGGTTCTCGATGGTGTCTTCTGCGCGGATCACGCCGGCATCCAGAAACACCACGCGGTCCGAAATGTATCGAGCCAGGTACAGGTCATGCGTCACGCAGACCATGGTCACGTTGTCCAGATACAGCCGGTTGATCAACGCACACACTTCTCGGGTCAGGACCGGGTCCAGGGCTGAGGTCGGCTCATCGAGCAGGAGGACGGCTGGATCCATGGCCAGTGCGCGCGCAATCGCGGCGCGCTGCTTCTGACCACCCGAAAGCTGTGCCGGATACGCATCGGCATGGCCCGCCAGATCGAGGCGGGCCAGCTCGTGCATGGCGCGTGCGTCGGCCTCGGTGCGGCTCATGCCACGCAGCTTGCGCAGCGCCAGCGTGACGTTGTCGCGCACCGTCAGATGCCGGTAGAGCGCGAACTGCTGGAACACGAAACCGATGCTCTGACGCAGGGCACGCACATCCACGCCCGCGCCGGTGACTTCCTGGCCGCGCAAGCGGATCGACCCTGAGGTCGGCTCGACCAGCCGATTCAGGCATCGCAGCAGGGTTGTCTTGCCGCAGCCCG
>Ga0114972_10001038_pt1 | contig 20938 bp, 16 predicted proteins | sample M_140807_EF_Meta_FD_87354 | JGI IMG/M metagenome (GOLD analysis project Ga0114972, IMG submission 87354) | Freshwater microbial communities from Lake Montjoie, Canada to study carbon cycling - M_140807_EF_MetaG | ecosystem: Environmental > Aquatic > Freshwater > Lake | place: Lake Montjoie...
CGCGCCCGGGGCCCATCACCGACGTCTTCGCCGGCGTCGTGCCGTTCCTCGGCGCCTATCTGCTCGCGGTGGCGCTGCTGATGATCTGGCCGAATATCGCACTTTGGCTACCTCGGGTGATGTCATGAATGAACGTCCGGTCCGCATCGCGGTCGATATCGGCGGCACCTTCACCGATTTGCAGGTGCTCGATGCGCGCTCCGGTCAGGTACATGCCTGGAAGACGCCGACAACACCGGAAGATCCCTCCATCGGCCTGCTGCGCGGCGTCGCTGAGGCGGCGGAGCGCTTCGGTTTCGCGCTGTCCGATGTCGGTCTGCTGCTGCACGGCACCACCATCGCCACCAACGCGGTGCTGGAACGCAAGCTCGCCCGCGGGGTTCTCCTGACCACTGCCGGCTTCGAGGATGTGCTCGAAATCCATCGCCATGTCCGGCGCGAACTCTACCGGCTCGACCCCGACCCTTTCCCCTGCCTGATCGAACGTGACTGCCGGCTTGGTGTGCCGGAGCGGCTGCGGGCCGATGGCAGCGTCGAGACGCCGCTCGACGAAGCGGCACTCCCCGGCTTGCTCGCGCGCATCGATGCGCTGGGCGCGGAGACGGTCGCCATCTGCCTGCTCCATGCCTATGCGAATCCGTCGCATGAACGGCGCCTGCAGGCGCTGCTGGCGGCGGCCCGGCCGCAGCTTCCGGTTTCCACCTCCGCCGATATCAGCCCGGAAATCCGGGAATTCGAACGTTCCAGCACCACGGTCCTCAATGCCCTGCTGGTACCGGTGGTGCGCGCCTATCTCCGGCGGCTGGAACAGCGGCTGGGGGAAGGCGGTTTCAGCCCCCTGGTCTTCCTGGTGCAATCGAACGGTGGCGTCTGCAGCCTGCAGAAGGCGGCGGAACAGCCGGCGCGCCTGCTCCTCTCTGGCCCATCGGGCGGCGCGCTGGCGGCCGGACGGATCGCGCAACTGCTCGGGCAGCCTAATCTGGTCGCGGTCGATATGGGCGGCACCAGCTTCGATGTCTCGGTGGTGCAGGAGGGCCGCGTTTCGGTCGTCACGCAGGGTGAGGTGGATCGCCTGCCGGTCCGCCTGCCGATGGTGGAGATGCGGACCATCGGCGCCGGCGGCGGCTCGATCGCCAGCGTCGATGCCGGCGGGCGGCTGACCGTGGGGCCGCGCAGCGCCGGCTCCCGCCCTGGCCCCGTCGCCTATGGCCGCGGTGGGACGGAGCCGACCGTCACCGACGCGAACCTGGTCCTCGGCCGCCTCGATCCCGATTATTTCCTGGGCGGGCTGATGCAGCTCGACATGCCGGCGACCGAAGCGGCGATGGCGGCAAGCGTTGCGACGCCGCTCGGCCTGTCAATCCAGGCGGCGGCGCAGGGCATCCTGACCGTCACCAACGCCAATCTCGGCGCCGCCGTCCGACTTTCCCTGTTCGAAAAGGGGCTCGATCCGCGGGAGTTCGCCCTGCTCTCCTTCGGCGGCGCGGGCGGGCTGCACGCCACCGATGTCGCAGCCGAAATGGGCATCCGAGAGGTCATCTTCCCGGTCGAGCCAGGAACGCTGTCGGCCTACGGCATCCTCTATTCGGATCTGGTGCAGGATCTGGCGCGCTCCCGCGTCATCCCGGCGCAGGAGGCGCATCTGGCCGATATCCTGGCGATGGCGGAGACCCTGCGGGCGGAAGCCGATGCGGCCTTGGCGCAGGACGGTGTCGCGGCCGGCGCGCGAGAGGTCGCGATCGCCGCCGATATGCGCTACCACGGCCAGGCCTTTGAACTGCTGGTACCCTGGCCGGAACTGCCGGACCTCGGGGCACTGCGCCGGCGCTTCCATGCGATGCACAAGCAGCGATTCAGCTACGCGGACGAAGCCGAGGCGGTTGAGATCGTGACGTTGCGGGCCATCGCCACCGGCCGCCTGCCGAAGCCCGCGACGCAGCAGGCCGCGCCCGCGGACCGCCCGGCGCGGAAGGGCAGCCGGCGGGTCTTCGATGCCGGTGCGTGGCAAGACGTGCCGGTCTGGGATCGCGCGGCACTGACCGAAGCCGATCGGATCGATGGTCCGGCCATCGTCGAGGAAGCCTTCGCTACCCATTGGATCGGCCGCGGTTGGACCGCGGCGCTCGGCGCCACCGGCGCCTTGATCGCCCGGAGTGCCGCCTGATGCTCGGCCCCATCGAAATCGAGGTTATCCGCAACGCCCTAACCGCCGCCGCAGCGGAGATGGATGTCACGGTCTGGCGGACCTCTCGCAGCACGATCGTCCGCGAATTGCTGGATTATTCAACGGCGGTGTTCGATGCCGAGGGCAATAACCTTGCGCAATCGGCCCGCATCCCAAGCCACCTCAACAGCATGTCGCATTTCCTGCGCGAGCTGCTCGACAAATGGATCGACCCCGCGACCTGGGGGCCCGACGATGTGGTCATCTCCAACGACCCCTATTGCGGCGGTCAGCACCTGCCCGACATCACCGCCTTCAAGCCGGTGTTCCACGAAGGCAAACGGATCGCCTTCGTTGGCACCCTTTGCCATCACATCGATGTCGGCGGCCTGGTGGCCGGCAGCTACGCGGCGAAGGCGATTGAGATCTTCCAGGAAGGCCTGCGCATCCCGCCCGTGAAGCTGATCGAAAAAGGCATCCGCAACGAGGGCGTCTGGGCGATGATCCGGCAGAATATCCGCAAGCCGGATTTGCTGCTGGGCGACCTGCAAAGCCAGATCGCATCGCTGGAGGTGGGTGCCCAGGCGCTGCGGCGGCTGGCGCAACGCTACGGGGCGGCTGGCATGATCGAAGCGGGGCAGCGGATCCTCGACATGTCCGAGGCTTCGATGCGGGCCGCGATCGCCCAGATGCCGAACGGCACCTATGAGTTCACCGATTACCTCGATGACGATGGCATCGACCTGGACGTGCCCATCAAGCTCCATGTGAAGCTGATCGTGGCCAATGACAGCATCACGGTCGATCTCTCGGGCTGTTCGGCCCAGGTGCAGGGGCCGACCAATGCGACGCTCGCCAGTACCAATAGCGCGGTCATGTACGCCATCATGGCGACCTGCATGTCCTTGGGCGACGATGCCTTCGCTGCCAATGCCGGCTGCTACCGGCCGGTGCGGACCATCGCGCCGGAAGGCACGGTGGTGAACGCGCGCCACCCGGCACCCGTCGTCCATCGCATTGCCATCGGACATCGCCTGTTGAATGCGATGTTCGGCGCCTTGCATCAGGCGGTGCCGGATCGCGTACCGGCAGCCTATTACGGCAATTCCTATGTCTGCACCTTTCAGACCGTCGCGGCCGATACCGCACGCGAGGTGCTGGTTGAGATCGAGATCGGCGGGACCGGAGCGCACCCCGGCAAGGATGGCGTCAATGCGCTGTCCTCCGGCATGCACAACAACGCCAACATCCCGATCGAGATGATCGAGGCGCAGATGCCACTGACCATCACCCAGTACGGCCTGCTGCCCGGCAGCGGCGGCAGCGGCATGCGACGGGGCGGGTTGGGCCTCGCCCGCGAATGGCGGATCGATAGTCCGCGTTGTTTCTTTACCGCCAACATGGATCGCTTCGTCCATGCCCCCTATGGCCTGGCAGGCGGCGGGACAGCCTCGGTCGGCCGCCTGATCCTCACGCGCGACGGGGCGGAATCCGCGCTGCCGCCCAAGGCGGACAATATGCCCCTGCGACAGGGCGACCGGGTGCGCCTTGAGACGTCAGGCGGTGGCGGCTTCGGCCGCGCGGCGGACCGCCAGGCGGCGGACCAGGCACGCGATGCCCGGCTCGGCTATCTGGGCTGAATCAGGCGCCGCTTGGACGGAACATCGCACGATACGTCGCGCAGTGGCGCGCGGGATACGTCGCGCAGTGGCGCGCGGGATACGTCGCGCAGTGGCGCGCACGATACGTCGCGCAGCGGCGCGCGGGCGAGCCGATAGAGCAACATCCGCTCTGTGAACACGCGTGATCGGATATGGCTTGACGGATTGCTTCTGATCCCAACGGCACGAGGTTTTGGCCGGTGCCGAGCGCCCGAACGGGTGCCACGGCCAATGCCGCGCAGCCCAGGATGCCAGAGGTGTCCGCCGGCGATTGAGGGCTACAAAAAGCTGACGCCGGCGGTCAAAAGATTTGATCGCTGGAGCATGCTGCGTTCACACGCGTTCACGCAGCCCGCTCTAGCATGTGTTGGATCGCGCGATTCAGCGCCTTCGGCGATTCCGCCTCAACGCATCGCGCTCTAGTATGAGACTATCGCACGACCGCCTTCGTGCCGAAGCGGTCGCTCCAGTCGCGCAGCAGCGTTTCCCGGCGCAGGGCGACGCTCCGGATCTCCTGCTGGACCAGATTATCAGGAAGCTCCATCGGGTAGTTTGCTACCTGCACTGGCACATTGGGCATCGCCAACAGCCCATACCAGCGGCCATAAATTTCCATGGCGGCCTTGGAAGCGGCGAAATTGAACAGCGCCATGGCCGAAGCGCGGCGGGTCGTGCTGCGGAGGATGGCGACGCCTTCAGCATCGAAACCGACGCCATCGGTCGGTACGATGATCTCGATCGGCGCACCTCCCTGCTTCAGCGCCGCCGCATGCAGGTCGAAGGAGATCCCGATCGCAATATCACCACGCGCCGCTGCGTCGCAGGGCGCCGTGCCTTGCTGGCTGTAGGACCGCACATTGCTGTGCAGCCGCTGCATGAAGTCCCAGGCGCGCCCTTCGGTCATCGCGCTGATCCAGCCGGCCACCGCGACAAACCCGGCCGCCGAACTGGCCGGATTGGGCATCATGATCTGGCCGAGATAGGCCGGATTGACCAGCGCCCGCCAAGTCGTCGGCTTCGGGAGATCCTTGCTGCGCGCCACCGTCGGGTTGAAGCACATGACCGCGGCATAGCCCGTAATGCCCTGCCAGGTGACCGGCTGTTGATTGTTCCGGAAGGCCGGGCGTAGCCCGTAAGCGCTCGTCGGGCTGTAGGGCTCAAGCAGACCGAGCGCATCCAGGGCGACAAGGGAGAACGCCGAAAGACCCCAGATAACATCCGCCTGGGGGCGGGGCCGTTCGGCTATGATGCGCGCCGCGATCATCCCCGGGCTGTCCTGCACCCAGGCTATCTCGATACTGGGCAGCGCCGCCTCGGCAGCCTGCTTCAATGGCTCAAGATACGCGGGATCGAAGGCGGTATAGACCATCAGACGGGTGCGCTCCTGCGCCCCGGCCGGGACCGGCGCCAGCAGCAGCAACAGCAAAGCAAAGCGGAGCCACCTGCGCAGTGCAGCGCGCACGTGGCGGCCCGCAAGCGGTCGAAACCCTGACATGATGCGGCCCCCTCGATCTGCGCCGGAGCGCGGTGGTGCGGCGGACGCGATGGCGGGGCTCAAGCCGCCAGCATCCGGTCCCGATTGCGTTCGATGAGGATGGGTCGAACCCAGTTACCGAAGCGGGTCGCCTCCTCATCATGCAGATAGCCGGACAGGCAGAAACTATGGCAGCCAACATCGATGAAGCGCTGCAACGTGGCCGCGATCTGGCCGGGATCGCCAACAACAGCGATCCCGGCGCCCTGCCTGGCCCGCGTCAACCCGGTCCAGAGATGCGGGGCGGCCCATTCACCATGATCCCGCGCCAGCGCCTGGACGCGTTGATTGGCAACGCTGTTGGCAACATTGGCACGCACTTGGGCGGAGCGTTCCGCACTGACGCCACGGACCAATTCGGCGGCGGCGGCGCGGGCCTCGGCCTCGGTCTCGCGGCAGATGACCTGCAGGCGCATGCCGAACCCCAACTTGCCGCCCCGCCCATGCTGCGCGGCCAAAGCGCGGATCGCCGTTATCTGCTGGGCGATGCTCTCCGGCGTATCGCCCCAGAAAAGATGGACATCCGCGTGCTGCGCGGAAAGCTCCCAGGCCTCGGCCGATCCGCCACCCAGGTAGAAGCGTGGATGCGGCTGCTGGAAGGGGCGCGGCAGCACCCGTGCGCCGCGCAGGCGGTGGAAACGCCCATCGTGATCGACCGGCTCCGTCTCGGTCCAAAGCCGCTTCAGGATGGCGACTTCCTCGGTCATCAGCGCATAGCGGTCTTCCTTGGCGTGGCCGATGCCATCGGCCTCGTTTTCCCGCTCGCTTTGCCCGGCGATGAGATTAACCGCGATGCGACCGCCGGTCAGCTGGTCGTAGCTGGTGATCATCCGCGCCAGCATGACCGGATTGATGTAGCCGGGACGGGCGGCGACCAGCATGCGGATGCGGGTATGGCGGCCGGCCAGGAACGCCGTGGTGATCCACGCCTCCCAACACGGCACGGCGACCGGCACCAGCATGTATTCGAAGCCGGCAGCCTCGGCGGCGGCGGTCACCCGGTCGAACATCGGCGTGCCGGGCGCCACGGAATCGGGCTCGCCGTAGCAGGTGGTGTCGCCGTTGCTCGGCAGATACCAGCCGAATTCCAGTCGCTGGTTCATGCCCACCTCCGAAATCCGCGGCCATCCTGCCCAACCCCGCCGCGCAAGATCAGGGTCACGGCCGTGCCTCAGCAATCAGCGCCTTGAAGCGCCGGACCACCGCCGGCAAGCCCTCGAAGACGCTCTGCGAGATCAGGAAATGGCCGATGCTCACCTCGACCACCTGCGGCATGGCAGCAATGGGGCCGACCGTCTCATAGCTCAACCCGTGGCCGGCGTGGCAGCGCAGCCCATGGGCCGCCGCCGCCTCCGCGCCGGCCCGCAGCCGCTTGAGATGCGCCGGTCGTTCGCTGGGCGTCGCATCGGCATAGGCACCGGTATGCAACTCGATCGCCTGCGCGCCGAGGCGGGCGGCGGCCTCGATCTGGCGCAGATCGGCTTCGATAAAGATCGAGACTTCGGTGCCCTTGGCTGCAAGGCGTCGCACAGCCTCGGCCAGGAAGGGGCCCGCGGCCAGCACATCAAGGCCACCCTCGGTGGTCAGCTCCTGCCGCTTTTCGGGCACGATGCAGCAGGCGGGCGGGCGCAGCCGCTCGGCGATGCCGACCATTTCCTCGGTGGCGGCCATTTCGAAGTTCAGCCGGCAGGCTACCTCCGTGGCGACGCGCTCCAGGTCACGGTCGCGCACGTGGCGGCGGTCTTCACGCAGATGCATGGTGATCCCATCGGCCCCGGCGGCCATGGCGATGCGGGCGGCCTCGACCGGATCGGGGAAGCTGCCGCCTCGCGCGTTCCGCAGCGTCGCCACGTGATCGATGTTCACTGATAGCCGCATCGGTTCCGTCAACGCTGCGTCCTCCCGCGATGTTCGGCAATCTCAGCCGCCAGTCGAATCGCCGCGATCAGGCTCGACGGATCGGCGAGGCCGCGCCCGGCGATATCCAGCGCCGTCCCGTGGTCGGGGCTGGTCCGCACGATGGACAGGCCAAGGGTGACATTCACACCGCCCGCGACATCGAGTGTCTTGATCGGAATCAGCGCCTGATCGTGATAAAGGCCAAGTGCCACGTCGTAGCCCTGCCGCGCCCTGGCGGTGAACATGGCATCGGGCGACATCGGGCCGCGCGCGTCGATGCCTTCGGCGCGCAGCACGGCGATGGCGGGCGCGACGATGTCGCGCTCCTCGGTCCCCAACATGCCGTCTTCCCCGGCATGGGGGTTGAGCCCGGCGATCGCCAGCCGCGGCGCCACGATGCCAAAGTCGCGCTGCAGCCCTGCCGCGGTCAGGCGCGCGGTTTCCGCGATCAGGGCCGGCGTCAGTCGGGCGATCGCCAGCCGCAAGGGCTCGTGAATCGTCACCGGCACGACGCGCAATTCAGGACACACCAGCAGCATCACCGGTGGTACTCCGGTGCCGGCGAGTTCAGCGAGGTATTCGGTATGGCCGGGATGGGCAAAACCCGCCGCGTGCAGGACCGATTTCTGGATCGGATTTGTGATGATACCAGCGACCTTGCCGGCTTTCGCCAGGGCGACCGCAAGGTCGATCGCCGCAATCACCGCCGGGGCGTTGCGCGCATCCAGCCGGCCAGGCGTGACAGGGCCGGGGAGCGGCCGGTGCAGGACCGGCAGTGCCCGCGAAAACACCGCCACGGCGTCCTCAGGCGAGGTGATGCGGGCGATCGGGATATCACCACCCAAGCGATCCGCGTCATCCACGACCAGGAAGGCGGGACCGGTCGCATGCAGGGCGCGCCAGGCGCCCCGCGTGATTTCGCCGCCGATCCCGGCCGGCTCGCCCATGGTGACCGCAAGCGGTGATCTCATCGCGCCCCATCCGCAGCCAGGCCACCTAAACCGCAACCGCTTTGGCAGATAGTCCCTTCGACAGCGCCGAACAATCAGCCAGCGTCGATCGTGCACCTCCGGGGGCGGGGCGGGGGCGGGGGCGGAGGAAATAGCCATCCGGCTGCTTGGCGCCTTGGCCGAAGCCCCGGCCAAGCTGTCCCGCATCAATCCGCTGCTGCTGACCCACATGGCGTAGCGGCTGTTCAACATCCGGTAAGACATCAATGCGATCTTCTGCATGCATCATGCGATCGGGCCTCTCGCCCGGGGGCGTGAGTGGGCCGGTGATCCCGCGTTTTGGCATGACGACGGGGCTCCGGCTGGTCTCCAGGACGGAGCGGCAGGATGGGTCTGGTCACCGCGGGCGATATCCCGGGCAAATTGGCTGCGAATGCCGGCCCAGGTGCCTGGGCCGCGACGCTCGCCCTGGTCGGGGATCGCCAGGGGCTGCAATCGGTCGAAGCAATAGGGCCGGATGCCCTGGCCTTCGCTGTCGCGCTTGATCCGCAGGCGGGCACCGTCACCGTCACCCCAGCGGCGGCGGTGTCGTACCAAGGCTTGATCGCGGCGGGCCGATCGCCGGCGGTGACGCTGCAACTGGCCTTCCGCTTCGCCGACGGTCACGTGCTGCCGGACCACGCCTACCCGATAGAGGTCATCCCCGCCGCCGGTCAGCCGATCGCTGGTCTGCACTTCGCAAGCGGCGGCGCGGTGCCGGTCGGTGTGCCAGGGGCGCAGATCGGGGTGCTCGCCGTCGATGATCCGTCCGTTGGCGGTCCCTATACCTTCGGCTTCGACCCGCAGAACGAGTGGCGCTTCGAGGTCGTGGGCAACACCCTGCAACTGCAGCCGGGAATCGCTCTGGGGCTCGATGAGATTCCAGGCCTGCCGCTGATCGTGACGGTCTCCGACGGCACACGATCCATCGCACTCGTGCTGGATATCGCCGTCCAGCTCCCCGCTGACGAGGCGGCGGCCACGGCGCCGGCGCCAAGCGAGGGGGAGCCAGCCACGGCCGCGCCGCCAAGCCCAGGGCCGGGCACACCGGACCCATCGGCAGCCGATGCTGGCGCGCTGCCCAACAGCCCTGCAGGGCAGACCGGAGGCACACCGCCGACCCCTCCCAGCTCCACCCCCACGCCACCCGCGCCCACCGTGCCGAACCTACCCACGCCGAACGCACCCGTAATCCCTCCGCCGGTCGCCGCGGTCAGCAGCGATCCCCCGCCTGTCGTGGCGCCCACGCCACCCGCCGACCCGCCCCCACCAAGCGGCCTGATATTCGCGCATGGCGGCGCGGTGATGGCCCAGGTCGCCGGCATGGCGGTTGGCGAATTGGCGGTCATCGGCGGTGGCGCCAACATCGCCTATCATTTCATCCTCGGCGGTCAGAACGCCTGGCGCTTTGAGGTGCAGGGCGACCTCTTGAAGCTGCGCTCCGATGTCAGCCTCAACCAGGCTATCGGCAGCCCCATCGCCTTGCCGGTCACTGTGTCAGACGGCACTCACAGCACCAGCTTCAGCATCGACATCCTTGTGACACCTCCCCTCCCCCCGACCACGGCGGCGCGGCAGGCCAACGGGATCGTGCTCGCCGGCCCACGCAGCGCCTATGATCTGCTGCTCCTCGATGGTGACCCGCTGCAGGGGCTGCATGCGACCACCGGCACCACCTACAGCGCCCGTTCGCTTTTTGGTGCGGCAACCGATCCCACGGGTGGCCACAGCCTGTTCTCCGGCGTCCAGACCCTGCACTTTGCCGATGGCCGCCTGGTCTTCGACCCCGGCGACCCGGTCGGCCAGGTGGAGCGGATGTACGAATCGGCGCTCGGCCGGGCTGCCGAACCGCTCGGCCTGCATGATTGGTCGGGCTACCTGAAAGCCGGACATTCGATCAGCGAATTGGCGCAGTCCTTCGTCGACTGCGTCGAATTCCAGATGCGCTACCCCGCCGTCGATGCCGCCGGCTTTGTCACCCTGCTCTATGTCAACACGCTAGGCCGCGCGCCCGATGCGGCGGGGCTTGCGGCCTGGACCGATGCGATGGCGCATGGGCTCAGCCGGGCCACCATGCTGACCAATTTCTCAGAATGCCCCGAACATTACCTGCAGACTGCCGATCTCTGGCAGGCAGGCATATTCGACTATAATGAGGCTGGCGCCGCAGTGGCGCGGCTCTACCAATCGGCGCTCGGGCGCGACCCTGAACTGGCCGGCTGGCAGGCCTGGACTGCCCTGCGCGAAGCGGGGATGCCGCTGCTGACCCTGGCCGCGCAATTTCCCGCGTGTCTCGAATTCCAGCTTCGCTATCCGGCGGTCGATGATGCCGGGTTCGTGACCCTGCTGTATCGCAACACCCTGGGGCGGGATCCCGACGCCCCCGGCCTGGCCGGCTGGACCCAGCAGTTGCAGTCCGGTGCCGTGGATCGCACGACACTCCTGCTCGAATTCAGCGAATGCCTCGAACATAAATTGCAGACGGTCGATAAATTCGCCGATGGCCTGTTCTTCGCCTGACAGGCCGCTCAGGGCACGGGCCGCTCAGGCGGTAATGCCGCCATCGACGTGGATGACCTGGCCGGTGACATAGCCGGCGAGCGGCGAGGCGAGCCATTGGATTGCGCTGGCCACCTCCTCCGGCAAGCCGAGCCGGCGCATCGGGATGCGGGCGATGCGCTCCTCGAAGGCGCCGGGCGTCAGGGCCGCATGCGCGCCGGGGTCCTTGCGGGTGAAGCCGGGCGCCACGGCGTTCACCGTGATCGCCGGCGCCCATTCCAGGGCCAGTGACTTGACCAGCGCCTCCAGCGCTGCCTTGGCGGCGGCCGAGGCGGGGAAGATCGGATGCTCCAGCCGAAAGACATGCGCGACGAAGGAGGAGACCGCGATCATCCGCGGTTGCTGACCGGCCGAGAGATAGGGCTGCGCGGCGCGAGCCAGTCGCAGGAAGGCGAAAGCAATGGCATCCTGGCTGGCCGCATAGGCTGGATCGGTCAGGGTCATCATCGGTGTCCGGTCGGCGAACCCGGCATTGGCGACCACCACATCGAGGCCGCCGAGCGCCGTGGCCGCTCCCTCAACCACGCGCGCGGGCAGCGCCGGGTCGGCGAGATCGCCGAGGATAAGATGCGCTGTCCCGCCCTGCGCCCGGACGTCCGCCGCGACGCGTTCCAGGCCCGGTTGGTTCTTTCGGGTATGCAGGGCGATCGCCACTCCTGGACCAGCGAGCAGACGTGCGGCCGCCGCACCGATGCCGCTGGCCGCACCCGTTATGAGATAACGCCGCTCGGTCATCCGTCTGGCCTCTCTTTGCACCTGCCCGCCATCTCTCTACCCTCGGTGCCAACAGAAGGGGAGGGATGCTGGTGCTGACCGTGCTCGAGCCGGAAGGGCTCTACCCGGACACCGAACTCGAGCGCCGCATCCTTGGCCCAGGCGTGCGGCTGCTGCAGGGCAATGCCAAGACCTCGCTCGCCGAATTGCCGGATGCGCTGCTGGCCGAGGTCGAGGGCCTGATGACCCTGCGCATGGCGGTGCCGGCGGACCAGATCGCCCGCATGCCGAAGCTGCGGGTCGTGGTGCGCATGGGGGTCGGCTACGACCGCGTGGACCGTGTCGCCTGCGCGGCGCACGGTATCAAGGTTTGCAACGTGCCGGATTACGGCACGATGGAAGTCGCTGAATTCGCCGTGCTGCTGGCGCTGTCGCTGCGCCGCGGCCTGTTGCTCTATCACGATGGCATGCGGCAGGCGGCGCCGATCCCCTGGGCGGTGCAACCCTCTACGCTGCATCGCCGCCAGCAGGTGCAGCGGTTTGGCATTCTCGGCCTGGGCCGGATCGGCACCGCGGCAGCGCTGCGGGCCAAGGCGTTCGGCTACGAGGTAGCCTTCTTCGACCCGTACCAACCGAATGGCTGGGAGCGGGCGCTGGGCATCGGGCGCGTACGCAGCCTGGAGGCCCTGCTGGAGCAGTCGGACGTGCTCTCCATCCATTGCCCGCTCACCCGCACGACGCGCGGGCTGATCAACGAGGCAGCCTTGCGACGACTGCCGCGCAACGCCGTCCTGGTGAACACCGCCCGCGGACCCATCGTCGATCTGGACGCGGTCGAGCGGGTGCTGCGCGACGGGCATCTGGCTGGCGCCGGGCTCGATGTGATTCCTGACGAGCCGCCGCAGCAGCCGGAGCCGGCGCTGCTGCGGGCCTACCGGGCGCGCGAGCCCTGGCTGGCCGGGCGGCTGGTCATCACCCCGCACATCGCCTTCCACACGCCCGAGGCCTGGGACGATATCCGCCGCCTTGGGGTCGAGACGATGCGCGACGTGCTGGTGGACGGCCTGTCGACCAACGTCATCCCGCCAGAGGGGTATTGATCGCCAGCGCCCGCAGCGGGCGTCGCGGCCAATGCCGCGCAGCCGTCGCGGCCAGTGCCGCGCAGCCCAGGACACCGGAGGTTTCCGCCCGGCGATTGAGGGCCAGAAAAAACCAATACCAACGGTCAAAGGATTTGGCCGCTGGTATTGGAGCGCGATGCGTTGAGGCGGCATCGCCGAAGGCGCTGAATCGCGCGACCCAACAACAGTTGGAACAGGGTGCGTAAGCGAACGCGAACGCAGCATGCTCTAGCCCGGCAGCACGGCTCGCAGCGCCCGGCGCAGCACAGCGACCGGGTCCTGACCGCATCCACGAGAGACCAGGGCGCGGTGATTGCCGATGAGGATCGCATGGCGCGCGCCGGGCAGGACCGTCGCCGAGGCCGGGACCAGCCCGTCATTCGGCCCCCAGCCGAGGCCTGCCAGCCGCCACCCCGTAACCGCATAAGCGCCCTTCGCACCTGGTGGCAGCACGGTCGCCAGGCTCGTCATCGGGATACGCGCCGCAAGCGCGGCGATCAGCGCGTCATTCGTCTGCATCCAGCCCCGCCGCGCTGCGACCGTCAGATCGAGGAGGCCATGACCGCTGCCGAAGCCGCCCCCCCGCAGGACTAGGCGAGAGGTCCGATGGAGCCTGCCATGGCCGCAGACCCAATCGGCCACGGGCGAGCCGAGGAAGGGCGATTGCAGCGCCACGAAACCGACGACGCGCGCCGCAACCTCGGGCCGCAGCAAAGCGGCCAGGGCTTCGAGGCCGCCCTTGCTGTGCCCGATCAGGATAACCCGTAAGGGCTCGCCCTCGATCAACCGGGCCAGCCCGGCGGCATTGTCGAGCACCGGCGCGGCGCTCGGCAGTTGCGGTACGAGCACGGGGATGCCGAGGCGGCGCAGCCAAGCTGCCTGGGCCCCCATGTAATCAATGCCGATCGGCCGAAGCCCCATCAGCAGCTCGCCGAGCAGGCCGCGACAGAGCACGACCCGATGCCCCGCAAGCCGGGCCGCGAGGGCCGCGTCCCCGGCCTCGCCGCTCAATCGATGGCGACCACCAGCTTGCCGAAATTCCGTCCCTCCAGCAGCCCGATGAAGGCCTCCGGCGCCCGGTGCAGGCCAGGCACCACATCCTCCCGCCAACGCAACCGGCCGGCGCCGATATGGCCCAGCATCTCGCGCCGGAAGGCCGCGTAGCGCGGCCAGCCGGTATCGCTGACGATGAAGCCCTGGATGCGGAGCCGCTTGCGGACCACCGCCCCGAGATTGGGGCCGGGCGGCCCACCGAAGCTATCGGCGCCCTCCACGACATTGTATTGCGCGATGACCCCGCACATCACCATGCGCGCGAAATCGCGCAGCCGCGGGAAGACCGCCGCCTGGACGGCACCGCCGACATTCTCCCAATAGACGTCGATGCCCTCCGGGCAGACGGCCTCGAGTTGCGCATCGAGCGCGCCGCGATGGTCGACGCAGGCATCGAAGCCGAGTTCCTCGGTGACGAAGCGGCATTTCTCCGCCCCGCCAGCGATCCCCACCACGCGGCAGCCGCGCAGCTTGGCCAATTGCCCGACCACCTGGCCGACTGCGCCGGAGGCGGCCGAGACAACCACCGTCTCGCCCGGCTTGGGCTGGCCGATATCCTCAAGCCCGACCCAGGCCGTCAGCCCCGGCATGCCGAGCACGCCGAGGCTGGCCGAAAGCGGCGCCTCGGCGGGATCGATGCGGAGCAACCGGGCCGCGGGCACGGCGGCGAAGCGCTGCCAGCCGAAGCTGTTCATCACCGTATCGCCCGGCGCGAAGCCTGCCGCGCGGCTGGCGACCACCTCACCGACCGCGGCCCCCTCCATTACCGCGCCAAGGTCGACCGGCTTGGCATAGCTTTTGGCCGCTGACATCCGCCCGCGCATGTAGGGATCGAGCGAGAGGAAACGGTGACGCACCAGGACCTCCCCCTCCTGCGGCACTGGCGGCGGGGTCTCGACGACCTCGAAATCCTCGGCCACGGGTGCGCCTTTCGGGCGGCGGCGCAGCAGCACCTGCAGATTGCTTTCGGGCATGGGGTCCTCCTCGGTCGGCCGCAGGATTGCCCCGCGCCGGGCTGGCGGGAAGGGGCGGCGGCAGGTTAGCTTCGCAACTGCCCCTTCTGGAGGTTGCCCATGGCCCGGATCGGCCTGCTCCTGCTGCTGTCGCTGGCCAGCGCCTGTGCCGAGGTGAAGCCGCGCGAAACGGCGGCGCAACTCCCGGGCCCCGCCCCTGGCGCGCCCGGCCCCGGGATCGGCGGCGCGACCTCGCTCGCTCCGCCGGTCTTCAACCAAAGCCGGCATAACTGATCCGATTCAGCCAAAGCCGGCCTTGAGCCGCCACTCGGCCTCGCTCAACACAATCACGCCAAGTTCAGCCGCCTTGGCAGCCTTGCTGCCGGCATCGGCCCCGACCACCACGAAATCCGTCTTCTTGGAGACGCTTTTCGTGACCTTCGCGCCCAGCGCCTCGGCCCGCGCCTCGGCTTCCTGACGGGTCATGGTCTCAAGGCTGCCGGTGAAGACCAGCACCTTGCCGGCAAAGGGCGAATCCCCTGCCTCGGCGAGGCTGACGGGCACCGGCTTCACGTAGCGCGACAGGTCATCGAGCGCGGCGAGGTTCCGCGGCTCATCGAAGAAATCGACCAGTTCGGTGGCGATGGTCGGGCCGATTCCCTGGATCGAGCCCAGCTCCTCGCGGGCTTCGGAGCCGATGATCCGAGCGGCGAGCATCCGCCCCCGCCACGTCTCCAGCGCGTGATAATGGCGGGCCAGCAGCTTGGCATTGGCTTCGCCGATCCGGCGGATACCGAGGGCAAAGATGAAGCGATCGAGCGGCGGCGCGACCCTGGCACCGATGGCGCGCATGAGGTTCGCCGCCGAGGTCTCCCCCCAGCCCTCGAGCGCGGCGATGACGGGGGTGTGTTCCGGCAGGCGGAAGATATCGGCCGGCGTCTGCAACAGCCCGGCGGCCTGCAGTTGCAGGATGCGCTCCTCGCCCAGCCCGTCGATATCCATGGTGTTGCGGGCGACAAAGTGGCGCAGCCGCTCTACCGCCTGGGCCGGGCAGATCAGCCCGCCGGTGCAACGCCGCACCACCTCGCCTTCCGGCCGCACGGCATGGCTGCCGCAAGCGGGGCAGGTCACCGGGAAGCTATAGGGACGGCTATCGGCCGGGCGGGCTTCCGGTACCGCAGCGACGATCTGCGGGATGACGTCGCCGGCGCGTTGCAGCACCACCGTATCGCCTTCGCGGACATCCTTGCGGGCGATTTCGTCCTCGTTGTGCAGCGTGGCGTGCTGCACAACGACGCCGCCGACATTGACCGGTTCCATCACGGCGCGCGGCGTCAGCGCGCCGGTGCGGCCGACCTGGATCTCGATCCGCAGCAGCCTGGTCGTCGCCTGTTCGGCCGGGAATTTCCAGGCGATGGCCCAGCGCGGTGCGCGACCGACAAAGCCCAGCCGGGCCTGCCAATCCAGGCGATCGAGCTTGTAGACGACGCCGTCGATATCATAGGCGAGGTCGGCACGTCGCGCGGCGATGCCCGCCTGGAAAGCCGCCGCGGCATGGTCATCGGCCAGCCGTTCGGACAGCGGGTTCACCGCGAAGCCCCAGGCCTGCAGCCGTTCCAACCATTCCCAATGCGTCGCGGCGGGCGCCTCCGTAGCCGCACCCATGGCATAGGCAAAAAGCTTCAGCGGGCGCTGCGCGGTGATCCGATGATCGAGCTGGCGCAGGCTGCCGGCGGCGAAATTGCGCGGATTGGCGAAGCTGCGCCGGCCGGCGGCCACCTCAGCTTCGTTGAAGGCGAGAAAAGCGGCTTTCTCGACAAAGACCTCGCCACGGATTTCGATACGTCCCGGTGCCGTGCCCTTCAGACGCAGGGGCAGGGAGGCGAGCGTCTTGAGATTGGCCGTGACATCCTCGCCTTCCATCCCATCGCCGCGCGTCGCGCCGCACAGGAAGCGGCCGTCCTCGTAAAGCAGGTTGATCGACAGCCCGTCGATCTTGGGCTCCCCGACGAAGGCCAGCCGCTCTTCGCCAAGGCCCAGGAAGCGGCGGATGCGGCGGCAGAATTCGGCGAAATCCTCCGGCCCGAAGGCATTGTCGAGGCTGAGCATGGGCACGCCATGACGGGCCTTGGTGAAACCTTCGGCGACGGCGGCGCCGACCCGGCGGGAGGGGCTGTCGGCGCGGACCAGATCGGGGAAGAGCGCCTCAATCTCCCGGTTGCGGCGGATGAGCGCGTCGTAATCGGCATCCGTGATCTCGGGCGCATCCTGCGTGTGGTACAGGCGGTCGTGTCGGATGATCTCTGCCGCCAGCCGGGCGAGTTCGGCGGCTGCTTCGGCCTCGCTCAGCATCGCTGGCGGCTTCACAGCAGGTGCCCGGCCAATAGGCTGTCGGCGGCGGCACGCGCGGCATCGGTCACCTGTTCGCCAGCCAGCATGCGGGCGATCTCCTCGCGCCGTTCGCGCGTATCCAGCGGCTCGACCGTGGTGCGGGCGCGATCGCCACGCACCTGCTTGGCGACCCGCAATTGCTGCCCGGCGCGGGCCGCCACCTGCGGGCTATGGGTGACCACCAGCACCTGCAACCGTTCGGCGACGCGCGCCAGCCGCTCCCCCACCGCGGCCGCGGTTGCGCCGCCGATGCCGGCATCGACCTCATCGAAGACCAGCGTCGGCACCGGCGAGCCGCGCGCCAACACGACCTTGAGCGCGAGCATCAGCCGCGACAGCTCCCCGCCCGAGGCGATTTTTTGCAAGTTGCCCGGCGCCTGGCCGGGATTCGTCGCCACGAGAAACGTGACCCGGTCCTGCCCGTCCGGCCCCCAGGCACTTTCCTCGCGCGCGGCGACATCGACGACGAAGCGCGCGCGGTCGAGCTTCAGGGGCGGCAGCTCCTTGGCCAGCGCCGTCTCCAGCCGCCGCGCCGCCTCACGCCGCGCCGCCGACAGCGTCTCGGCCGCCGCAGTGTAGGCCACCCGGCCCGCGCGCGCCGCAACCTCCAGCCCCGCGACCCGCTCGGTCCCGGCGTCGAGCGCGCCGAGACGTTCCTTCAGGCTGGCGAGCAGGGCCGGCAGTTCCACCACCGCGACGGCGTGCTTCCGCGCGGCCGCGCGCAGCGCGAAGAGGCGATCTTCCAGCTGCTCCAGGCGGCGCGGATCGGGGCCGCTCTCCTGGATCAGCCGCTGAAGTAGCGTCTCCGCCTCCGCCAGGGCGTCCTGGGCGGCGGCGAGTTGGGCGATCACCGCCTGCGCCTCCTCATTCGGTGGCGGCAGGCGATCCAGGGCGCGGGCGGCGTTCCGGAGCGCCTCGGCCGGGCCCGTGCCGCGGCGGCGGTCGCGCGGCTGCAATTCGGCAAGCGCGGCCGCGATGCTTTCGGCCCGCCTTTCGCCCTGCTGCAGGCGCTGGCGTTCGGCAGCCAGCATCGGCTCCTCGCTCTCCTCGGGCGACAGTGCGCTCAGCTCCTCGACTGCGTGGCGCAGGAATTCCTCGTCGCGCGCCGCCGCGGCGATCTGCGTGCGGGCCTCGGCCAGCGCCCGCTCGGCAGCGCGCCAGCCGCGCCAGGACTCGCCACAGGCCACGCGCTCAACCTCAAGCCCACCGAAGGCGTCGAGCAGCCCGGCATGGGTGGCGGGATCGGCGAGGCCGACCTGGTCATGCTGGCCCTGCACCTCAACGAGCTGGCCGGCGAGGCGGCGCAACAGGCCGACGGCGACCGGCTCGTCATTGACGAAGGCCCGGCTGCGGCCATCGGCCTGGACCACGCGGCGCAGGACCAGCGCATCTTCAACAGCGATGCCCTGTTCGGCCAGGGTGGCGAAGACCGGATGGCCGGGGGCCGGGGCGAAGGCGGCGGCAACCGAGCATTGCGGCTGCCCGGCCCGAACCAGGCCGGCTTCCGCCCTGAGGCCGCAGGCCAGGCCCAGGCTATCGAGCAGGATCGATTTGCCGGCGCCGGTCTCGCCGGTCAGCACGGTCAGGCCGGGTCCAAAAGCGAGGTCCAGCCGTTCGATCAGGACCACGTCGCGGATCGTGAGCGAGACCAGCATGCGCGGATCAGAACAGCCAGTCATAGGCACGGCGGAGGAAGCCGCGCCGATCCTCAGGCGCCGGGTCGGCGCCGGCGACAAGCAGGGCGTAGCTGTCCTGGTACCAGGGGCTGCCCGGGAAGTTATAGCCGAGGACCGAAGCGGTCTTGCGGGCTTCCTCGGTGATGCCGAGGGTCAGATAGATCTCCGTCAGGCGGTGCAGCGCCTCCGGCACGTGATTGGTCGTCTGATACTCCTCGACCACCCGGCGGAACCGGCCGATCGCCGCGGCATAAAGACGCTGGCGCTGGTACCAGCGGCCGATCGTCATTTCCTTGCCGGCGAGGTGATCGCGCGCCAAGTCGATCTTCAGCCGGGCATCGCGGGCATAGGAGCTGTCGGGGAAACGGCTGACCACATCTTGCAGGGCGGCCATAGCCTGTTCGGTGCCACGCTGGTCGCGTTCGGCATCGGCGATCTGTTCATAGTAGCAGAGCGCTCGCAGGTAATAGGCGTAGGCGATATCGCGGTTCGACGGGTGCAACTGGATGAAGCGGTCGAGGATGCCGAGGGCTTCGGTGTAGCGGTTGCGCTGGTACTGGGCGTAGGCACCCATGATCTTCGCGTTGGTCGCCCAGGTGGAGAAGGGGTGCTCGCGCTCGATCAGGTCGAAATAGTCGCCGGCCTGTTGCCAGCGTTGCCCCTTCAGCGCGTCCATGCCCGCGGCATAGAGACCCTCGGGCGACTGATCGACCGTCGAGTCCTCAAGCGCTCGCCGACGGGTTTCGGTCAGCTGACGATCAGAACCGTCCCAACTGCGGAACCAGGAGCAACCGGGGAGCATCCCGAGGGCGAGGCCCAGCAGCAGCAGGCAATGGGCAGGGCGAAACATCGGCATGCGGCCTTATAGCACGACATGGCGAGGCCGGCACGCCGGCAGCGGCGAGATTAGAGCACGCTGCGTTCGCATTCGCTCACGCATCCTGCTCTAACCTTTGTTTGGTCGCGGGATTCAGCGCCTTCGGCGATTCCGCCTCAACGCATGCCGCTCTAGCGGGCCGGCGCCGCCGCGGCGGCGGCCGGCAGGGCCACAGCACCGCCTTCGACCGCGGCCCGGCCGCGATGGTAGCGCCAATTCGCCGGGTCAGCGAAGAGCGTACGCAGCAGCCGGTTGTTGAGGCCGTGGCCGGAGCGATGACCGAAGAAGCGCCCCCGCAGCGGCGCCCCAGCCAAAGCAAGGTCGCCCACCACATCGAGGGCCTTGTGCCGCACAAACTCATCCGGACGGCGCAGGCCACCCGGGTTCAGCACGAGCGGTCCGTCAACCACGATGGCGTTGTCCAGGCTGCCGCCCTGCGCAAGGCCAGCGGCGCGGAGACGGGAGACATCCTCGGCCAGGGTAAAGGTCCGGGCATCAGCCAGGTCTTCGCGGAAATTCCGTGTCGATAACCGCAGCGCGATCGACTGTCGGCCAATGGCGGTGGACGGGAAGTCGATGCTCAGGGCGATATCGAGCCGATCCTCGCGGCTCGGCAGCAATTCGGCCCAGGCCGCATCCGGCCCCTCGCCATCCTGCACCCGCACCGGCCGCAGCACCTCGATCGCCGCGACATGCCCGGCATGGCCGGTGATGCCGGCGCAATCGATCAGGAAGACGAAGGGCGCGGCGGAGCCATCGAGGATCGGCACCTCAGGCCCATCGACCGCGACGATCGCATCATCGATGCCGCAGCCAGCCAGCGCCGCCATCACATGTTCGACCGTGGCAAGCCGGGCGGCCGGATCGGTGGCACTGCCAAGCGCGGTGCAAAGACGAGTATCAACGACTTGATCAAAGGTCGCCGGGATTTCGATGCCCGTGTCAGTCCGGCGGAACCGGATGCCGGTGCCGGAGGGAGCGGGCAGTAGGGACAGTTTCGCTGGGCGGCCGCTGTGTAGACCGACACCGACGCAGCCAATAGGGGCCTTCAACGTCCTGCGACGACCTGTCTCAAGCGGAAAGAATCCGTCCATTCCCACTCCTCGGGCGCGCCGCCCGATCTTCGGGCGGGCTTCACAACGAGGTTACTGATGCCAGGGAGGGGATAGCGGTGGCCAGTCAAGCCTTGTTTCGTCATATTACGCTGTAGGATATTGAGAAGATTGGTTTTTTGCGGCGCAGCAGAGATGCTGCGAGGCAGCTAGATGTCATTAAATGTAAATACAACGCCCCAAACGGCGGATTCGTCCCGCCGATCGGGCGACCGATCTATGGTCCGAGGTGCTC
>Ga0114972_10001039_pt1 | contig 20933 bp, 19 predicted proteins | sample M_140807_EF_Meta_FD_87354 | JGI IMG/M metagenome (GOLD analysis project Ga0114972, IMG submission 87354) | Freshwater microbial communities from Lake Montjoie, Canada to study carbon cycling - M_140807_EF_MetaG | ecosystem: Environmental > Aquatic > Freshwater > Lake | place: Lake Montjoie...
AGTCGTTTTTTCTAGAATTAAATTTTCTAAAACTTCTCCCAACGGTTTTTCAGGAACTTCCGCAATCAATTCATAGCCGTCTTCTTTTTCCAAATAAACTTGCCAAAGGGAAGGATAGGCTCTCAACACAACCGCTCCCTCTAGGGGACGAAAATAGTAGCTGGTTTCTAGGGTTTTGAGAAACCTTTCCCGTAATGCGCGGGCCGCGTAGCCAATGCCGACAATGGAAACATCCTCTAGTTGGGGAATCAGCAACACCACAGGGCGATCGCCTGCCAAATTACAAAGTTTTTCCACCGATTGCACTTCTACCGAGGAAGGAGAAACTAAGAGAAATGCTTGATCTTCATCGGAAATTTTCTGGTCAACGGGAATATAACGACTTCCCAAGTCACTAATCAGAAAATCCGTTTCTCCCCAATCCCGTCTGGCCAGGGCCGCCGCTCCCGTATCGGGAAAAATGACTCTTAATCCCGATCCATAGTCTTGAAACAGCGAGGTGAATTCTAATCCCAAGGATTGGGCTTGGAGGGCAATTTCAGGAATGGCCAACTCAATTTGTAAACGAGTACGTCCATCCACTAGGGCCTGTTTCGTAAAAATAATGGCTTCGGCGATCGCTTCTTCTAAAGATTTGGGAACCATATTGGCAATGTTCAATGTTCAAGAGTAAGATTTTGGACTAGAACTAGAATGTTAGTTTATAATTTTTGTAATTTTCTGACAGGATCATCTTATATTATCAGTATCGTCGGTTGTATCATCAGTAATATTGGTTCCGTGTCTTAGGGGCCGCCAACCCGCCTGCCAGAGTGATCGATCCTTGAGTTGCTTGGCATTAATCCAGAAACGAACTCGTGGATCACAACAGGCAACCAGTTCGGCAAAAACCCATTCCCCCTGATTTCGACGATTAACAACCTGAAAATGCTGCCATCCCCAAGTTTTTTCTTGAGATGTCCACTTTGAACCCAGTAGATATGGAAACTTTTGTTTACCTTTCATCCGTCTATAATCCATCGTTCTCTATTGTGGGACAAGTTATATTATCCTCAAATCATGATTTTCTGATCAGATACTCTAACATGGGTATTAGAATTTAATAGCGTCCATGCTATTTAACAAAGTCCTATATTAGAGTAATTGTTTTTTTTATGAAACTTTCAGTCCAATCCTCCCCTAATCTTCGATTTTCTAGCCCTATCGCCCGTGCTTGGGTCGGTAGTTTTTTATTATTAACAATGGGAATGGCTCCCTTGCCCACTCTAGCAGGCAACCCCTCCTCAAAATCCAAACCTACCACGACGGCGGCCAAGCCCCCCGCTCCTCCCTCTTTGGTCGCTCAACCTGGTGAATCAGACTATCTCCTGGGGCCTGGCGATCGGCTCCGTATGGACGTTTATCAAGTGGAAGAATTTAGTAAAAGTGAATATCAAGTTTTAGTAGATGGAACCCTGAGTTTTCCCTTAGTGGGAGTCATTAACGTCAATAACATGACGATTCCCCAATTAACGGCGGTTCTCAACAAAGAATACTCGAAATATATTAAGCGTCCCCTAATCACCATCGGCCTTCTCCAACCCCGCCCCCTAACCCTAACCCTCGCAGGAGAAATCAACTCTCCAGGCTCCTATACCCTGCCCATCGCCCAGGGACAGAAATTTCCCACCCTAACAGATGTTATCCAGCAGGCAGGAGGATTAACGCCCTCAGCTAATGTGAGCAAGATTGTAGTACGACGCACCAGCACCCCAGGTGGGACCCCCCAAACCCTGATCCTCAATCTCTGGGAACTCCTACAAAAAGGAAATAGTAGCCAGAACATTACGATGAGGGATGGAGATACCGTCATCATTGCCAGTGAAGATAAAACTGACCCCGATCAAGTCCGCCAATTAGTCGATGCCAACTTTGGTATCCGCTTTGATTCAGAAATCAATGTCGCAGTGGTTGGGGAAGTTTTTCGCCCAGGAGCCTATAAACTCAGTCCCACCAGAGCCACTAGTAATATTCAGGAAGTAGGGGGAGCAGGAGGAACTGGCCAGAACACTGCCAACCAAAATGGTTTCCGTCAACCTGTCCGTTTAACCCAAGCCCTCCAGGAAGCAGGAGGCATTAAACCGATCGCGGATATACGGAATATAGAAGTCCGTCGTCAGAACCGTTCAGGAAAAGAAGAATTGATCACCGTGAACCTGTGGGAACTTTTAGAACAGGGCGACTTGGATAAAGATTTAGTTCTACAAAATGGCGATACAATTTCCGTCGTTGAAGCAAAAAGCCAGACTTCGGAACAATTTGATACCTTAGCAACGGCCAACTTCGCGCCCAAGAGCATTCGAGTCAATATTGTCGGAGAAGTCAAAAGTCCAGGGATGAAAGAACTGCCTCCCAATACGACCCTCAACCAAGGATTGCTAGCGGGTGGTGGTTTTGATCCCCGAAGAGCAGATCGAAGTAATGTGGAGTTGGTTCGTCTGAATCCCAATGGAACGGTGACGAAAAAGAGCATCACACCTAATTTCGGAGAAGGCATTGATGAAGCAAACAATCCAACTCTCCGCAATAATGATGTCATTGTGGTCAACACCAGTGCCTTGGCTTCTACAACGGATACCATTGGAACCATTTTTAGTCCTATTGGAGCCATTTTAGGAGGTGGTGCTTTGTCTCTTATCAATTTATTTACTAATTAATCCTTTAACCCAATGCCTAAAGAACCTGACACATCGATAATCTATAGCCGGAGAAGAGCGATGGAAGAAAGTTTGAGTAACCCAGTTTCTTCTGCGAAGAGTCCTACTAATGAAGTAGGGCCGTCTTCCTACACCGTTGGGAAGGCCAGAGGGACAAGCGAAGAACTTAATTTGCGTCAGGTTCTCTTTATTCTCCGCCATAGATTATGGCTTATCTTAGCCATTGCTGGTGGGGTTAGCTTTGCGGTTTTATTGTGGACACTCCAACAAAGACAAGTGTTTCAGGGGAATTTCCAATTGTTAGTAGGTGATCCAATCGTCCAACAGGATCCCACTAAACAACTGGTTTTGGATCAACTGGGTGTCAAAGAAGTGGATTATGATACTCAAATCGCTGTATTGAAAAGTTCGAGCATTCTAGAACCCATTATTAAGGAAATATCGCTTCAATATCCTGAAATTAGCTATGAAAACCTAGCGGGAGGGAACAATCCCTATTTAGCGATCAATCAACTTAAAGACACTAAGATTTTACAGGTGTCTTTTCTCGATAGCGATCGCGAAAAAATTGAATATATTCTGAATGTTCTGTCAAAAGCCTATCTTTCCTATAGTTTGGATGAAAGAAAAATCCAAATCAATCAAGGAATTAAATTCGTTGATGATCAGTTACCCAAGCTACGACAACGGGTTAATACGCGACAAGCCCAACTACAAAAATTTCGGCAACAGCATAACCTACTGGATCCAGAACTCAAGGCGAAAGAACTTTCCGATTTAGAATTCTCTTTAAAAGCCAAATACATTGATCTTCAAGTCAGCACCAGGGAAGTGATGTCTCTCTATAGTGTGTTGCAACGCCAATTGGGTTTAAGTTCTGAGGATGCCCTGGCTTCTAGTGACCTCAGTGAATCTCCTCGTTACCAGAATTTACTCAACCAGTTACAGGCTATTGAATTAGAACTCGCTAAACAATCGGCTGTGTATTCTGATAACAGTCCCATTATTCAGAACTTAAAAACTAAACAAGAAAACCTCAAACCTCTGCTGCGCCAAGAAGCTCAAGCGGTATTGGGCGATCGCTTCAATTCAATGGATTATCAATCCTCCCTAAGTTCTCCTGGGGCTTTGCGGCTCAATCTGAATCAACAGTATATTCAAACGGCCAACCAATTACAGGTCCAAAAAATAAAACTGGCTGCCGTTGAACAGGAATTAAATCAGGTTAACAAACAAATCAAGCAAATGCCCACCCTCGCTCGGCAATACATGGATTTACAGCGAGAAATGAACGTAGCAACGGATAGCTTAAATCGTTTTCTTGAAGCCCAGGAAAAACTACAAATCGATGCGGCCCAACAAACCATTCCTTGGCAATTAATCTCTCCTCCTTCTGTAGATGAAACTGCGGTTTGGCCTAAGCCCGCCCGTAATATCAGTCTGGGTATCATTGCAGGCCTATTGTTTGGCGTTGGAGCGGCTTTCTTATTGGAGCGGCTAGACCCCGTTTTTCACTCCGTTGAAGAACTGAAAGAAGAAACCCATGTGCCAATTTTGGGAATGATTCCCTGGCAAAAGGATCTCCAGCTTGTTGAAAAAGTTGTGGGGGTTAATGTTTCTCCGATGATTTCCTCTCCTGCGACCCCCAATACAAAATCGACGAAGCAACCAAACCGCTCTTCCCGTTCGGGTTATCGTTCCTCTGGTTTTTTAGAGGCTTTTCGTTCTTTTAATACGAATATTTGGCTTTTGGGTTCAGATCATCCCATTCGTTCCCTAGTTATCAGTTCTGCGACTCCTGGGGACGGCAAAACCACAACTTCTCTTAACTTAGCTCAAGCTGCGGCTGCGATGGGACAAAAGGTATTATTGGTTGATGCTGATTTACGCCGTCCTCGTATTCACCATTTTTTTGGATTAGTGAATAGCCAAGGGTTGAGTAATGTGATTGCTACGGGTTTAGCGGCAGAAGAGGCGATCCAAAAAGTACCTCAATGGGATAATCTTTCTATTTTAACGGCGGGTTCTATGCCTCCCGATCCCATTCGACTGCTCACTTCTAGACGGATGCAAGAATTGATGGATTCCTGGGAACAGAGTTCTGCCTACGATCTCATTATTTACGATACGCCTCCCCTACTAAATTTTGCCGATGCTCGCATTATTGCTTCTGGAACGACGGGCTTGATTTTAGTGCTTAAGTTAGGAAAAACTGACCGTTCTGCCTTTAAACACGTTTTAGATGATATCAAAATGGCTCAAGCTCCTTTATTGGGAATTGTGGCCAATAGTGTGAGTCGCAATGATTATGGTGGTGCTGGTTACTACAACTATTACAACTACAGTCAAGCACGACCGTCTTAATGGATAAAGTCCAGTTGCGCCGTCAACTTCTTCAACAACGCCGATCGCTTCCCACAACAGTATGGCAAAAAAACAGCGATCGCCTTTGTCAGCAATTAATCTCATTGCCACTTTTTCAGTCAGCGAAAACAATTTTAGGTTACTTCAGCCTCCATCAAGAACCCGATCTTAGTGTTTTGTTTGGGTATTCTGCGACTTGGGGGTTTCCCCGTTGTGTTGGACAACATTTAGCTTGGCATCGTTGGTTTGTGGGGGATTCCTTGCAAACTGGCCCCTACGGTATTGCTGAACCCGAAGCTGAGTCGCCCCAATTATTTCCTTCAGACGTTGATTTAATCCTCGTTCCTGCCGTTGCCTGTGATCGCCGAGGTTATCGATTGGGTTACGGCGGAGGGTATTATGATCGATTGTTTGCTAATCCACTTTGGGCAAGAATTCCGACCATTGGAATTATTTTTGAATTTGCCTATTTATCGGACTTACCCGTTGAACCTTGGGACAAGACCGTATCTTTAGTTTGTACAGAAAATAGGGTTTATTCTCCTCACAAAATCGACCAATAAGTATTATTACTCAATCCAATACATTAAGTTTTATTGAATGAAAGGTAAGGGATTCAAGTCTTTTTGCTAGGATAAAAACTGCCATCAAAATAATGCAATATCGAAAGTTTAAGAATCTTTTATTAATGGTGGCAAGATTACAATAAAAACATCTATGATTAAGCATTTTTGTGATGATTGGGTTCGGGAATGGTGTGATGCTAACGGCTGGACGGATCTGTTTATGGAACGTTCCAATCACTATTGGGCTTTTCCACCTGGTGCTGTAATGCCTGAACCCATTCCTTCTAAAACCCTACGCCTGATCAAATCACAAAAGGGACTATGTCCTGAAGAACGAATTTGGTTGACTTCTGCCATGTTGATTAGTCTAATTGCGATCGTTTCCAGTTATTTTTGGGCCAATCCCATGCCCTTGGTTTTTGCTTTTGCGTGCGCTGCCGTCACTGCGGGACAATTAGAAATAGAAGAAATTTAGGGATTAGTGAGCAATCCATTGGGCATCATTTACAATAAAAATCCCTCCTAGTTTATTCAGTAAAGGCTGTATGGCATTAGATAACGGTTCTATTATTTCTGGATTAGGACAAATAATCATGATATAGCTATTCGTGATGAGGTCATCTCCATAGGAACCATGCTCACCACAACCCGATACATTGTGAATGATGGTGTATCGTTCAATTCCGTGTTTTTTAAGAACTTTTAAAACAGAAGGAACTTCGGGATCACTAACAATAATTTCAATTTTTTTGACAGATTCTAACATTTTTAAATTCCCAATAATTTAATAGCTTGTAAATAAATCGGAATACCAACAATAATGTTGAAGGGAAAGGTAATCGCGAGAGCCATCGAGACATAGAGGCTAGGATTGGCTTCGGGGACGGTCATCCGCATGGCGGCGGGTACGGCAATGTAGGACGCACTGGCACAGAGAACGGCGAACAGGAGGGCATTTCCTTCCCCTATACCAATAATTTTGGCGAGAATAACACCAATTAGGGCATTGGCGATCGGCATGAAAACGGCAAAACCGATGAGAAACATTCCCGCTTGACGGAGATCTCGAATCCGACGGGCGGCAACGAGTCCCATATCCAATAAGAAAAACATTAATGCGCCGTAAAATAGGTCTTTTTCGACAAACAAGTGAACTTTGTCCCAGCCAGTAGCACCTGTTAGCACTCCTGTTATCAGGCTACCAATTAATAACAAGACTGAGCCATTTAAAAAAGCTTCTCGTAATACTTCACCCCAGGAAGTTTCCTCAATTTCAATTTCATTTTCATTAGTAGATGCCACAGATTTTTGAGTGAAAACTCTGACTAGGATCAAACCCACCACGATCGCGGGAGATTCCATCAAAGCTAAAGCTGCGACCATGTGACCACCGTAGTCGATCTGTAATTTATCCAGAAGAGAACTGGCGGTAATAAAGGTTACAGCACTAATGGAGCCATAGGTCGCCGCGATCGCTGCCGCATTGTAATTATCGAGTTTAATCCGCAAAATAAAGAAGGAATAGACTGGCACAATGGAAGCCATCAAAACTGCGGCCAACAAGGTCACGATAATTGAAGGATTTAATCCACTTTCGACCAGTTCATGCCCACCTTTAAAACCGATCGACACCAGTAGATAAAGAGAAAATAACTTGGGTAGGGGGTTGGGAATTTCTAAATCAGATTGAACAAAAACCGCTATCATTCCCAGAAAAAAGAATAAAACAGGCGGATTTAAAATATTAGACAGAATTAAACTACTATCCATTACTTATTTGAAATTTGATACTTAATATATTGCAGAATTAGGAAACATAATAGAGCAATTGGGCAACAGATTAATAATTGTTTAATAAATCACAAAATGATAATTATAAAGTTACAACGGGATTTTGAGTTCACCGTAGCCACCGCCGCCAGGGGTTTCAATGATAAAAGTATCCCCTACATCCACCATTACCGACGCGATCGCGCCGAGTTCTTCTAAGTTTCCATCCTGACGAATGAGATAATTATGGCCCACCTGACCCGATCGCCCTCCGTTGAGGCCAAAGGGTGGAATAAGGCGATTTCCCGATAAAATATTAGCTTTCATGGGTTCTAAGAAGCGAATTTTCCGAATAACTCCATCTCCTCCGTTAAATTGTCCTAAACCGCCGCTATGGGGACGAATCTCGAAACTTTCGAGTAAAACGGGAAACCGCCATTCCAAAACCTCTGGATCGGTTAAACGGGAATTGGTCATCTGAGTTTGTACCGCACTGGTTCCCGTAAAAGTCGCTCCTGCCCCCGATCCCCCGCAAATTGTCTCGTAATACTGATATTTTTCGTTGCCAAAGGTGAAATTATTCATGGTTCCTTGAGAAGCCGCCATCACTCCCAGCGCACCGTAGAGAGCATTCACAATCGCTTGGGAGGTTTCCACATTGCCAGCCACGATCGCGGCGGGATAGGAGGGATTGAGCATCGATCCTTCAGGAATAATCAGGGTTAAAGGTTTTAAACAGCCATGATTGAGGGGAATATTGTCATTAACAAGGGTGCGAAAAACGTATAAAACTGCGGCTTGACAAACGGCAACAGGAGCATTCAAATTACTGTTTAATTGGGCAGAAGTTCCCGTAAAATCAATCATTGCAGAACGATTTTTATAATCAATGGTGATTTTAACTTGGATTTTTTCGCCTTTATCCATGAGATAACAAAATTCACCTACTTTTAACACTGCGATCGCTTTTCGGACAGATTCTTCTGCATGATTTTGAACAAAATTCATATAGGCTTGAACGGTTAATAAGCCATAATGCTCAACCATTTTTTGTAATTCTTCAACGCCTTTAGCATTGGCATTCACTTGGGCAATTAAATCAGCGATATTTTGCTCTAAATTACGAACGGGATAGGTTTGATTTATCAATAATTCTCGTAATTTTATTTCTTGAAATTCACCGTGTTTGATTAGCTGAAAATTATCAATTAAAACACCTTCTTCGGTAATATTTTGACTATTGGGTGGCATAGAACCAGGCGTAATTCCCCCAATATCTGCGTGATGGCCCCGTGAAGCTACATAGAAAAGAATTTGAGTTTCTGTCTGATTAAAAACAGGTGTAATCACTGTAATATCAGGTAAATGGGTTCCACCGTTGTAGGGATTATTCGACGCATAAACATCGCCTTTTTTTAAGTCATTACCTACCGCTTCTATTAAACTGTGAACACTCGCTGACATTGACCCCAAATGAACAGGAATATGGGGAGCGTTGGCAACTAAATTGCCATGCTGATCAAAAATTGCACAGGAAAAATCTAATCTTTCTTTAATATTGACCGAAGAGGCGGTATTTTGTAGAGTAATTCCCATTTCCTCGGCGATGAATTGAAATAGATTTTTGAAAATTTCTAGACGCACAGGATCGGGTTTAGTCAGGCTCTCTGGGATAAAGTCTTTTGCCAGACTTTTCTTGGAATTAATTGGCTCTAAAATCAGAGAATTACGATTCGTTAAGGTTGCTTGCCAATTCGGTTCAATGATATTCGTTCCTGTTTTTTCGACAATCATTGCAGGGCCAATAATTTGATCATCGGGTTGTAAGTCTTCTCTTTGGTAAACAGGCGTGTCATACCATTGATTTTTAGTGAAAATTTTAACTTCCGCGATCGCGTTAGGTAACTCTGGAGAAAAACGAGTAATTATGGGTTCTTCAGGAATTGCGATCGCTTGAATAATTTCCACAAAAAGAGAATCAATAATCAGATTTTTGTGAGGTTGAATAAATCCATAACGTAATTGATGTTCTTGCTCAAAGCTTAAACCCATTAATGAAATATCTTCCTGAAAATCAATCAGTAAAGTTGAGTCGGTTCCTTGATATTTTAAGCGAGCTTTAATAATAATTTGAAAATTGTTTTTTGAAGAATTTTCCAGACTCGCCATGATTTCTTGTTCGGCGGCTAATGTTAATTCAGTAATAACTTTTTTTAGTTCCTCAATACTATCTGTTTGTAAACATTTTTCAATACTACATTGCTTGACCACTCGAATATCTGCTAGACCGATCCCGTAGGCCGATAAAACCCCTGCATAGGGATGGATAAAAATTCGTTGCATTCCTAATTTTTCGGCAATGAGACAAGCGTGCTGTCCTCCCGCTCCCCCAAAACAAACAAGGGTATATTCCGAGACATCATAACCCCGTTGCACCGAGATTTTTTTAATGGCGTTGGCCATATTTTCTACGGCAATTTCAATAAATCCTGATGCGACGGATTCGGGCGTGTAAAAATTACCTGTTTGAGTTTGAATTTGTTGAGCTAATAGGGTAAATTTTTGTTGAACAATCTCTGAATCTAGCGGTAAATTTCCTGTAATTCCGAAAACAGATGGAAAATATTGACTTTGAATTTTTCCTAATAAAATATTGGCATCGGTAATACACAGGGGGCCACCCCGACGATAGGATGCAGGGCCTGGATTTGCACCTGCTGAATCTGGCCCGACCTGATAACAATTATTTTCAAACTGTAAAATCGAGCTTCCCCCAGCCGCGATCGTATGAATGGCCATCATGGGAACCCGCATTCTAATGCCCGCAATTTCTGTTTCAAATTGTCGTTCGTATTCTCCATTAAAATGAGCCACATCGGTGGAAGTTCCCCCCATATCAAAGGTAATAATTTTGTCAAATTCTGCCTTTAAACTGGTTTGTACTGCGCCGACAATTCCTCCTGCGGGGCCTGATAATAAGCTATCTTTTCCTTGAAAATTGTTAGCGTTAGTTAATCCTCCATTGGATTGCATAAAAATTATTTTAATATATGATTCTTTGTTATGATTTAACTGGTTGCTAACTTGATTTACATAGCGTCGTAAAATGGGTGAAATATAGGCATCGACAACGGTAGTATCTCCCCGCGAAATGAGTTTCATTAAGGGGCTAACTTGATGGGAAACAGATATCTGAGTAAAGCCAATTTTTTCGGCAATTTTAGCAACTTGTTTTTCATGATTAGGGTAACGATAACTGTGCATCAAAATAATGGCACAACTGTGAATACCTGATTGATAAACTTGGGTTAAATCTGTTTCAATTTTTTCTAAATTAAGAGCAATTAATTCATTTCCCTGGGCATCAATTCGTTCTTCAATTTCAATAACTTTCTCATAGAGCAATTCGGGTAAAATAATTTCACGGGCAAAAATATCGGGGCGATTTTGATAACCAATTTGTAGGGCATCTTTAAAGCCTTTGGTAATTACTAAAACCGTGCGATCGCCTTTGCGTTCTAATAAAGCATTTGTCCCGACCGTTGTACCAATTTTGATGACTTCAATTTCTTCTGAGGTCAGGGAATCCTGGAGAGATAGCCCTAAAATATCTCGAATCCCTTGAATGATCGCATCATCATAGCGTTCTGGATTTTGGGATAATAATTTATGGGTAATAATTTGATTGTCTGGGGTAATGGCAACTATATCGGTGAAGGTTCCCCCGCGATCAGCAAAAAATTTCCAAGGCATCATTTTATTCCTGTTATTAATGGTTGGGGACTATATCTTATTAAAAGACAAAAAATCTTTAAAATAAACTTAATTTTTAAATTTTCTAATCCATATTAAAGGCGAACCAAACTGCCCAAACAATCAGACTGCCAAAAAAGATAGTTCCAAATAACAAAACAATAGTATTAAAACTGTGAGTATCAATTAAAGTCATATAAAATACGGAAATAAACACTACTTTCTGTATTAAGCGGGATCAATCAACCATTTGTCAATCCTACACAGGAAAGAAAACCTAACGATTTATAAAGTTGAACCGCGATCGCGTCATAGATCTAGAAGGATTCATGACACAATTAGAAGTTAACTAGATGTTTAAAATCTGCTGTCAATCCTCCTTCATTCCCTAATCAATTAACGATGTTACGGCTTATCCCCTGGTTTTTGCATGTCATTGACCCCATCCTCATCCCTCTTTGTTTTTGCTTTGCTTGGAGCTTTTTATTTCTGTTGGGATGGACACTCTGGCAAGGTATCCAAGAAGCCGCCACGCGATCGCGACAAATGCACCAAATTCCCTGCACTCGTTGCCAGTTTTTCACGAATACTCATTACCTCAAATGCACTGTTCGCCCTAACATTGCCAATACCGAACAGGCGATTTATTGTTCCGATTATTATTCCCAGGATTTAATAAATTAATGAAAATTGGTATTGTCGGACTGGGATTAATAGGGGGATCATTAGGTCTGGATTTTCGCGCCCAAGGCTTTTCGGTACTGGGTATTTCTCGTCAACCAACAACCTGTACCAGGGCAATAGAACGCGGAGCCGTCGATCAGTCCAGTGTGGACTTTTCCCTATTATCCACAGCCGAAATAATTTTTCTGTGTACCCCGATCGCGGCCATTGTCCCGACGCTTAAAGCCCTCATTCCTTACTTACAGAAACAAACCCTAATAACCGATGTGGGTTCGGTCAAAACCTCGATTGTCAAAGAATGTTCACAACTTTGGCCAAACTTTCTCGGTGGTCATCCGATGGCAGGAACGGCAGATCAAGGCATTGAAGCGGCTCAATTGGGACTATTTCAAAACGCGCCCTACGTCCTCACGCCGACCATTGAAACTAAAGCCAAAGATTTAGAACGAATGTTAGAACTGGTTCATACTTTAGGCGCAACGTTATATCAATGTGATCCCCAGAGTCATGATCAAGCCGTTGCTTGGATTTCGCATTTGCCCGTGATGATTAGTGCGAGTTTAATCTCCGCTTGTCAGGGAGAATCCGATCCCGCTATTTTGCACTTAGCCCAACGTTTATCGAGTTCGGGCTTTCGAGATACCAGTCGGGTGGGAGGCGGTAATCCTGAATTGGGTATGATGATGGCCCAATACAATCGACCTGCCCTGTTGCGATCGCTGATTGCTTACCGTCAGCAATTAGACCAGGTGATTGATTTAATTGACCAAGAAAAATGGCCCGCATTGAATGAACAATTACAGGCCACTAAGCGCGATCGCGAATTATTTTTATAAGATGAAGTTGCAAGTATGCAGTCGGTCTCAACCAACGTTATTGATTAATCTTCATCCCACACTTCAACTTTCAACACTTCACTGATCGGATCTTGCATTGCAAAGCCGAAATCCTCTAGTTCTTTTTTCCAGAAACTCCATTCATCGCCATAGAGTAAGGCTAATTTCCAAAGGCTATCGTTGGGTTTAATGGCTTTTGATTCGACAAGAGAGGCCATTTTTCGCTGAAACTTTTCCATCGGATGGGCAAGTGTTTTTGTCATAAATTTTGGTTAATTTACGGATATTCGCTAAATTGTTTAAAGATTTTACAAGGGAGACTGCTCTGAAGAAGTCGTTTTTCTAAAACAGGTATCAAAGGCGAGAGCAGTAAATAGGGATACAGCATCCTTGCTACTTCCATTCTTACGTTATTTATCTTCATAATGCAATAGCTTGGCTCAGAAAGTACGGTAATTACTACTCCAAACAGCTTAAAATTTCAATAAATTTCTAGGGTACCCAGTCCTCAGAAATCTTGATAATTCATAAAAACCTTTATATTGTGGATTTTTCATCGGTATTTTCTAGGTTGATCGCCCAGTCGTGCATCGTTAATCACTTGTTAATCACATCGGCTTTAAACTTTCTCCCAAGGTTATTACAGATAAAAACATAATTGGACAATTAGGAATTTTTTATTACCAATGAAGAGCAGGACATAATGGTATTATCTCCCTACGGAAAACATGATGATTAAGAATCATTTTCAAGATAATATCTCATAGCTTTCTAAGTCTAAAACGGGGCCAATCATTGCCAGAGTCATAACCCCTTCTTGGATAGTGCCTTCAATCTTGACCTTGGCATGGGATTGACATAATTCTGGTGGAGGATTTTGCAATTCGTAGGTTTTACCATCCTCGGAAACTAAAGCCCAAACCCCAAAGCCAAAACCTTTTTTTTCTATTTTACCGATCGCTGTAATCGTCATACCAACCGTTGCTCCCCTTTAGTGGCTAACCAAGCTAGAAAAATACAGAATAGGGCATTGACTCCTAAAAAGACCTGGGAAACTGTCCCCGCGCCCAATAACCAGAGATGGGGATTGAAAACAGCAGATACAGTTAGATAGGAAGCAACACCAAGGGTAATACCAACCGCAAAACTTTTTCCTGAACGATTTCCTAATAAGAGTAGAAGGAAACCTAACGGGATCAAGACACTCGCAAAAAAGGGATTTAACAAATGACTACCCTGGACAGAATTTCCCAATTCAGGAAAAGAACTGCCCATGATTCGGAAGGGCCATTGGGGTAAATCAAAGATATAAAAACCCTGGAGGAAAAATAAGCCCGAACTGCCGAAAATTAAGCCCCAATTCAACGGTGCGCCCCATTGGAGGGGGACATAGACTCGCAATAGGAAGGCCAACAGGTAGGAACCGACGATCATTAAAATTTTCGGTAATACCGCGATCGCGCCGCCATCAAACCAAAAAATCGGGTTTAAATAACCATTATCCCGTAACCAACGGAAAAAATCCTTAAAGCTGAGTTTTCCTTGGACGGCTAAGGTTACAGCTTCCCCAGCATTCAATTGGCCCGCTCCGTAATAATTAAAGCTATCATCTTGGACTTTTCGGGAAGATTGCTTGAGAATATCTAAAATTTCGGCGGGACTGGATACCTCCGTTGCTTTGAGGTCTTCGGCTTTGATTTTCGCGTTAGGATTTTTAGCCGCCTCTTGTTTGGCAACCTGAAGTTGGGATGATTGAATCAAGGCAACTGTTCCTGCCACGTGGGGAGCGGCCATACTGGTTCCCTGAAAACCGACTAAAACAGGTTTTTTCGTGGTGGGATCTAGGGTTTCCTGGAGAATTTTTCCTTCTTTCCCCTGCTCACTTCCCCCTGGGGCGGAAATATCAACCCTTGCGCCAAAATTAGAATAGGGAGCCTTATTTCCCGTTGCATCCAAGGCCGCCACACTAATCACCTTGGGATAACGCCCTGGATAGGAGGCTGAATTCTGATTTTCGTTGCCTGCCGCCGCCACGATCGCGACTCCTTTACTGTAGGCATAGTCGATCGCCTCTTTGAGAACCGTACTTTCTCCGCCGCCGCCCAAACTTAGATTGACCACACTGGCCCCGTGATCCGCCGCAAAACGAATGGCTTCGGCAATATCGGCAACCGTTCCGCCGCCCCCTGCGGATAATACTTTTAAGGGCATGATTTTGGCTCGATAGGCAATACCCGCGACTCCATAATTATTATTGGTCGATTGGGCAATCGTCCCCGCCACGTGGGTTCCATGCCCATTATCATCACTGGCATCAAGGCGATCGTTGACAAAATCGTAACCTTCCACAAAATCCGTATCCCGCAAATCAGGAACCCGTGAAACCCCTGTGTCGATAACGGCAACAGTTATGCCTTCACCGTGATTATTGTCCCAGGCTTTTTCGACATTAATACTGCGAAAATTCCATTGTTTACTGTAATCAGGATCATTAGCTGTTTCTAAGGCACTATAAATATAATTGGGTTCGATGTATTCGGTATATTTCTTAATCGGGGAAGTACGCAGTTTGTGTAATAGAGATTTATCACCTTTGACGGTATAAATATGTTGATCAATGGAAAAAATACTATTTAAACTGGGATTTTGCTTCGTCGATTGGGAAACGATCGCCAATTCTTGACTAATATCTGCTGTGGGTAAGTCGTTATCGAAATTAATAATAATAGAATCAAATTTTCCCTTATTAGCTAATCCTTTTGTATCGACAAAATAGCCAACAGCAAGCCAAATTCCAACAATAAATAAAACGAGAAATAGAAGTTTTTTCATAAATTAAACAAAGCAATCACCAAAAACGTGATCGCGGGTGTGTGAGTTAAAAATCAGGAGTGCCACACCCCATTCTAGCTAATTCCCTAAAGATAGCAAAATAGATGAGATTGTTCCTGTTCTGTCAAAAACCCATCAAATTGTTACGTTTAAGCATTGGGGAACGGTTTTCGGGTGAAAGAATCCGAAAAATTAAATTCCTCCAAACCATTCATAGCCCTGATCTTCCCAATAACCAAGGGTTTTCGGTTTTTCACTCAAGAATGTAATTTGTGTCACCCATTTACTCAGCTTATAGCCCAACTTAATCGGTGAAGCCAGACGTAACGGTGCGCCGTTATCAACGGGTAGGGTTTCCCCATTTTTTTGATAGGCCATCAGGGTTTGGGGATGGAGAGCAGACGCAAGATCCCAGCTTTCGTAATAACCATCGGCGGATTTAAAATAAACGTAGCGCACCTTACTAGAGGGTTGAGCTAAGATCGCCAATTCTCGCAATTTCAGGCCTCCCCATTGGGCGATCGCGGCCCAACCTTCCACACAAACATGGCGAATCGTCATCGTGGTTAGGGGCATTTTTTCCAAATCCGCCATACTCAAACTGAGGGGACGGGCGACCTCTCCATCAATTTTTAGACGAAATTCCTGGGGATTAATTTGCGGCGTAAAGTCAAAGGTATTGACTAATAATTTATCAGGTTCAATGGCACTAACAGGAAATTCAGGCACTAATTTTTGAGGATTTAATAACCACTCTTCTAGGGTTTGATTCAGGGGTTCTGTCGCGCGAAAAACCTGTTCTTCAAAGAGGCTCATGGCGCAACCATTTAAGAGTAGTCCTAAACTAGAAAATCCTGATAATTGTAAAAAGCGACGACGGGGAAGATAGAGACTTATTTTTTCAGAAGATGACATGATTTTAGTGAGATTAATAATATAGCATTCAGAGTTATTCTTGTTAACTAAGACTTTACAAACATCGATTCAACTAAACGGGAACCACCGACTTTTAGAGCTAATAGGGAATGAAAAATTGAAAAAATCACAAAAATAGGAACAGCAATAAAATGAACAATTCGTAATGCTTGCCAATCCCCAAAAAAATCGACAATCCAATGTAATTGCGCGGGCTTATACATTCCTAATCCTGTAAAAATAGATAACAATAGGATAGGAATAATAATGGTATAGACTAACCGATGCCAGGCATAGTTTTTTCGCTTAATATTGGTGCTTTTCTGTAATACTTTTAAATCATTATTTTGTAAAAAACGATGTTTCCAGCGTCGTGTAATGACAATATAAATGCCATAAAATAACAAATTCAAAGAAAATATCCACATAGCCGCAAAGTGCCAATGTCGTCCTCCTGCTAACCAACCACCGAGAGTAAATAAGGGAGGAATTCGCAACCCTCCTCTGCCACCGAAAACGGGATTGGCATTATAAATTTGCAATCCACTGGTGATCATTAAGGTCAAACTAATTAAATTAACCCAATGAAAGGTCTTGGCCGCGATCGCCTGTTTGGGTTTAGGGGGAAATTTGGGTCTAACAGAAGGAATTTCACTGGTCATGGCGTTGGAAATTGAGCGTCTAATAGTAATACTACGTTGTCGATGGTAAATCGGATGTTATTTTTATTCAAATTTTTTTCATCCAATTTGTTGCGTACTGCGTAGTTTAAATAATGATACGAGCCATAAACTGATTAAAGGTGAATAAAATTATGTTAGGAAGACGCGAATTTTTGGGTTTTAGCGGTGGAGCTGCCCTGACCTACGCCAGCCGTAAATTAATCCTGCCGACCGAAGCGGCTATGGCTTCAGGAGGAGACACCCTACCCGAATTTCAAGGAATTAATCAATGGCTAAATTCTGCCCCGCTTAAAATTGCGAATTTGAAAGGAAATGTTGTTTTAGTGCAGTTCTGGACATTGGCTTGTATCAACTGTCAACGTACCTTACCCTCTGTCGTTCAATGGCATCAAAAATATGCCAATAAAGGCTTAAAGGTGATTGGTATTCATACCCCAGAATTTCCCTTTGAACGAGATGTTAATAATGTTAAAAAAGCGATCAAAAAACATCAAATTACCTATCCCGTTCCTTTGGATAACGAGTTTAAAACCTGGGAAGCCTACAACAATCAGTATTGGCCCCATTTATTTTTAGCCGATCGCCAGGGAATCCGACGTTACGACCACATTGGGGAAGGAGCCTATGATCAAACGGAACAAATGATTCGTAAATTATTAGGTTAGTTAATTCTCGTAATTTTTCCTTAAATTCTTATCACAAACTTTATCATAAATTGACGAGCCATGACAACCGCTAATTTATCGGGAGGCGTTGCCATTTTAGCAGGAATGTTAACGGTTTTATCTCCCTGTGTTTTGCCTATTTTACCTATTTTAATCGGGCGATCGCTGTTATCTCATCGTTACGGACCACTGTTTTTAGTGATTGGTTTAATCGTCGGTTTTGCGGGAATCGGTAGTTTAATTGGACTAACGGCAAGTTGGTTTACAGGATTAGCAAGTTTGCTGAAAAATATCGCGATCGCCTTACTTTTTTTAGCAGGTTTTAGTGCCATTTTTCCAGAAAAAAGCTATCAAGTATTCAGCCGATTTAGTTTAGGCGATCTATTAAAAGAACCTAAAAGAATAGGACTAATGGGAGAATTTTGGCTCGGAACCCAACTCGGTTTATTGTGGACTCCTTGTGCTGGTCCAATTTTAGGTAGTATTCTGGTACTTGCGGCAGTGAAACATGACGCAATATCAGCTTTTTATTTACTTCTATTTTACGGATTAGGGGCTGGAATTCCGCTCTTGGCTTTAGCCTACGGTGGTCGTCGTCTTAGTCAATATTTTTTAGGATTGCGCCCCAAAACAATCATTTTACAAAAAGTCGGTGGGACAATCATTGTCTTCAGTGCGATCGCGATTTTATTGGGATGGGATATCGAGATCCAACTCTGGTTAGCTCCATTTTTTCCCAAACTTTCACTCTAGAGAAATAGTCAGAAAAATTAGAAAAAGTTAAAATTTAGTTATCACAATTTTCTAATCATGAACAATTATTGTAATAAAATATTTAGTTAATATTCAGTTATGGAAGGGAGAGTAACTCATTTTCGATTTCTTCCCGTACAGTAATCGTTATTTCACTATTAGAGTTTAAACAATCGCGGAGTAATTGGTTAACTTCATGATAATTTTCTAAGAGTTCCTGTTGTTTTGGTGTAAAACTCCATTCAGTCGGTTGGGGAGAGATTTCTAGCGATGATTGATTAGAAAGTATTAAAAACTCCTGTAAATAGCGATCGAATATTATCAGATCATCAATCCTTTTTTTCATTAATAAAACGAGGATATCTGCTTTGCGTAGCATTACGGCGGTTAATAAAAAAATCTCACGCCAACGGAGTTCTAAAACGTGATTAATTAATTCTTCTAAAGCTTCTTCTACAGACTTTAGATAGGAATTCATAATGATATTACGGGCAGTAAAATATTCATGGAAAGCTAAATGGGAAAAAGAAAAGATCCCTCGGCTTCGTTCCGTTAATAATCCATGTTGTAAGACGATCGCTTTGAGAATTTCTTCACTGGCCAATTGTAACTCTTCGGAGTCTCTCGAAACATCAGATGACTGACATAAATAATCACTGATATATTGCTCAATCGTGCGCTTTTCAAAGAAATATTCCCCCCGTTCAAAGGTTTTTATGGCAATTTCACTGAGAAGTTTTAGTTTTTGAGGTAACTCAAGCCCTGGACTAATACTATCTCGTTGAACACCTCGAATTTCATCCCACTTACCTAGTAATAGGTCTAAACATTGCTTATAAAATTCACTTTCTGAGCCAGGAAATTGCCCTTGATGAGCAAAGACCCAACAAGCCAGATGCAGAAATAATGGTGTGGCGGCCAACTGACGAAATCGCAAATTTTCGGGCAAATCTAACAATTGGATAAATTGAACTGCCTGCTGATGGGTATCTTCGGTCGGGTTTTTAATTAAGGTAGCAAACCACTTTTGGGAAAATTCGGTAATTTGTTCTGAGGTAAAGGGAGCAATTTCGACATCAATAAATCCATTGAGATTATGAATTTTTCCTGCCGTTCGACAAGTAATAATAAATAAATTTTTATGATACTTTTCTGTGAATCGATTAATTTCTTGATAAACAGCATTAGTGTCAATCGTTAAAACTTCATCTAAACCATCTAATAATAATAATACTCGGCCTTCACAGAGGAGATTATTAATGGTAGAGGAGTTGATAATATTAGAAGTCAAAAATTCAGAGCGAATATAATTTAAAAAACTAACTTCTCCTGTTTCTTTAGATTCCTCTACAAAACTTTTGAGGGTAATAAAAATGGGAACTCGATTCGCCATAAAAAGCCCTCGATTACACTGGAGCGCGAGATGTTGTAAAAAAGTTGTTTTCCCTGTGCCTGGATTGCCTAAAATCCTGATCTTAGTATAATTTTCTACCAGTTGTATGCCTACAATCCATTGTTGGAATAGTTCATCTAAACCGACAGTCTGAAATTCCTGGGGAGTTAGATTTTGTAGTTCCGCTAACTCTAGCCATTGTTGGGAGGGGATTTCTTCTAATAGATTTACTTCAATATAAATTTTGTCTAGGTTTACGGGATGATTGATATCTAATAACTTCAGGGTTCCACATTGGTCTTCGATTTTATCGTGACGCTGCGATCGCACCTGTTGAACCAAAGCATCAATATCTGGTAGGGCGTGTTCGTCGTATTCTGGGATTTCGTCAGGGGGATTTTCAGCGATTTCTCGCCAATTTAATTCTAAAATAGAGCAAATTTCGACAAAAATATAACGTTCAATCGGTCTTCCTGTAAAAAATCTCCAAATCGGTTGCCGAGTTTTGAGATTAACTTCAAAAGCAAGATTTTCTTGAGTCCACCCCTTACGACTAAAGGCCGTTTTTGCCTGTTTAATCCCAGAGGGGGATGCGTAAAGTGATCGTTTTGCCATAGGGAAAAAATATCTTATACAAAAATTAAAATCAATCAGTTTTTTATGAATACTTCCGATCTTATCCTAATTTTCTAAATATGCTTTTTAAAATTTATAATGATATAAACAGAACTAAAATAGTTGATCCTTTTATCTTAAAAATCCATCTGAACTGCTATCTTTTTTAAAAATGTTGCCGTAAATCGTAAATATGTCTTTTTGACTCGATCAAGATAGGAGATATCCTTAGTCAACCTTCGAGAAAATAGCTTTTTTACAAAACGATTTATTAAAATAGCCCTTTTATACATAATTTTTAATTTGAGCCATTTCATACTAATTTAAAAGTATTTTTAAGTAAATCAAACAAATCAAACATTTTGAATTATTTTTTTGTACACAAAATGAAATTAAAAATGCTCTCTG
>Ga0114972_10001040_pt1 | contig 20913 bp, 18 predicted proteins | sample M_140807_EF_Meta_FD_87354 | JGI IMG/M metagenome (GOLD analysis project Ga0114972, IMG submission 87354) | Freshwater microbial communities from Lake Montjoie, Canada to study carbon cycling - M_140807_EF_MetaG | ecosystem: Environmental > Aquatic > Freshwater > Lake | place: Lake Montjoie...
AAGTACAGCTACATGCGACACAATGGCTTTGGTCGTACAATAATGAACGTCCAAATACTGCTATTGGAGGAGTTCCTCCAAGGCAAAAATTGGCACTAGTTGCCTAAGTCTCTACTTTTAGCTTCGGTTAAAAATGGGGGGATTACCATTCCGGCAGGAGTTGTCCGTGGCTTGTAAGTTGCAGTTCCAAATCAACCTTTTTTTTGTATATTCGGTTGTGTATTCTCTTTGTTTTCAAAGGCGGCATCTGCGGATAGTTTAGCCGCGCCTTTTGATTGCCAGGCAGCTCTATGTATCATAAATGCGTCATGTTGTTTATATAAATCTTGGTTTAAAATATAAGTCAGTATTTTTATTATTTTTTGCTTAAGAGTTTGGCCCACAGTATCCGTTGGCTGCTGCAGATTAATAAATCTCTGTATATCCCTTGAAGAAACTTCATTTTTCGTATCTAGAATTTGATTAATAAATGTAATTTTTTTTTGATTTTCAGGCTCTGTATTTAGTTTGGATTCTAAATAAATGCGGTATTCGCGTAAATGAAAGAATAATTCAGTTTTCCATTCAGGAACATCTATATAGTTAGTTAAACTAGTTTCAGCTAGTTGTGCTTGGCTTTCGAATTGTGGTGTTCGAGCTTGCTGATCAATACTTATTTGTAGCGTTAGCATGTCGTTTTTTTTGTCTGCTAACAAGAGACTTAAAGCGTTCAAATCAGGTCTTTTTTCTGAATTTACAGGAATATCAATATGGTGTTGCTTTAAATACTGTGCAACACCAAGGGCATCTTTTAGTATTGCGGCGCCGTCTCTAAGGAGTGCTGAGAAATCTGAAAGAAAATAACCACTAAACACAGAATCTTCAAAAATTTTATTTTCTAATAGATAAATAAGGCTGATATCTTGATCACTATAATCGGTAGCAGCTAGTTCACAAGCTGCATATAAAATCAGGTCGCCTTTACTACTTTTGGATTCTGGATAATTGCTGGTCAATCTAGAATAAAAGTGCAAAAAACCAGAAAGGTCACCGTCCCGCAATAATTCAATTTCAGTCTTTATTCCGATCATTTTTTATCCAATAAATAAAAATAGAATACATTAAGTATAGTGTAAAACTTGGTTTTCACAGCAAATGCAATAAAATTTAGTAGGCTTGGTTATGCAAGGCTTACTCAGCACATATAGCAAGGAGTCCATATCATTGCCCTAGCATTACCCCAAAGCTTTTGCTACGCGATCTCCGTAATCTTTATCGGCCATAGAGAAATGTGCAATCTGTCTGATCTGAATGGTTTTAGGGATGTTTTTCATAGAACTTACAATATTATCAATTAATTGCGTTTTCTGTGAATCATTAATTAAGCGGTAAAGATTGCCAGCTTGAGTGTAATTGTCATTGCCTTTTTGATGATCATAGCGATCGATATCTCCTGTCACTTTCAGTGGCGGTTCTTGAAAGAGAAGATTATCGATAGGGCCGTTAAAGCTATTGGGTTGATAGTTGACTTGTGCACCACCGTTGCCGTCAAAACGCATATGCCCATCCCGATGGTAGGTATGCATTGGGCACTGAGGTTTGTTGATAGGCAATGCGGCATAGTTCACGCCAATGCGATAACGATGCGCATCCGCATAGGAAAGTAGACGTGCTTGTAACACTCTGTCGGGTGAAGCGCCCATACCCAGAGGTAAATTACCTGGCTCAAAGGCAGCCTGCTCTACTTCCGCAAAATAATTTTCCGGGTTGCGATGTAACTCTATTACCCCGACATCTATCAAGGGATAGTCTTTATGTGGCCACACTTTGGTAAGATCAAAGGCTGGTATAGGGTAGGTCAGTGCTGCTTTTTCTGGCATGATTTGGATCTGCACCTGCCAAGCGGGATAATCTTTGTTTACAATGGCTTCAAATAAATCCCTACGATGATAGTCAGGATCAGTTCCTGCAATCTGCATAGCTTCGCTATCGGTCAGGCATTGAATGCCTTGTTTGGTTTTTAAATGCCATTTTACCCAAAACCGTTCATCTGGCCTAAATGATTACTGCAAACCACACAAAACACCTGAAAATTGAGTCAATAGGGAAACCCCGCCCTGAAGGACGGAGTCTCAAGTCTAGTTATTTGAATACTCTCTAAGACTCTTTAATCGCTGCGATATTGGCTCGATGTGAGCGCAGTTTTTCTACAGAAAGGTATGTTTGCTGGAGCTTTTCTTCTACCGAAGCAATCAAATCCGTTGGGGCTTTATCTCTAAAATCGCTAGAGTTTAATTTGTTTTGCGCATATTCAATATCTTTGTCTAATTTAGCCAGCTCTTTGTCTAAACGAGCCAATTCGGCTTGCTTGTCGATCAAGCCGCTCATTGGAATTAAGATTTCAAGGGTGCCGACTAAGGTTGAAGCATAGACTGCTTGTTTGTCTTGTTCTGTTTCCACGTCAATTTGGCTTATTTTTCCCAGAGTTTGCAAAATCTTTTGATATTGCTGAACTTTCTGTTTAAGGTCTGCATCGAGATGACACAAGATGATTGGCACCGGCTTGGCTGGGCTGATGCCAATTTCTGAACGTAGGGTACGCACGGCTTGAATCATGGCTTTGACCCATTCAAACTCAGTTTCAGCGGTGGGATGGATCAAATGGGGCTCTATTTGCGGATAGGCGCATAACATAATCGTTTCAGAGTTGTCTGAGGTGATTTTGGTTATTCTCTGCCACAATGCTTCGGTAATGAACGGAATGATGGGGTGCAGTAGTTTTAAGACTTGTGATAAAACATGGACCAGCGTGCGGCGTGTGCCGCGCTTCAATGGGGCATGCGGTGTCTCATCAAATAAGACAACTTTGGCCAATTCTAAATACCAGTCACAATATTCATACCAGACAAATTCGTACAATTCGTTGGCCAATAAATCAAAACGATAATTCGCCAAATGCTCATGACAGCTCCCAATGGTTTTTTGTAATAATGACAATATCCATTCATCTGCTGCGCTGTATTGAAATGCGCCATCATCGAAATCACCATTGTCATCTTTGGTGCAAAGGAGAACAAAACGTGCAGCATTCCATAGTTTGTTACAAAAATTTCGGTACCCATCTACGCGATTGATGTCGAAGCGCACTTGGCGACTTTGAGATGCGAAGGAGCAAAACGTAAAGCGTAAGGCATCTGCGCCATAAGCTGGTATGCCATTGGGATATGATTTTTTAGTTTGTTTCGTAATTTTGTCTTTGACTGAACTTATCATCAAATTAGTAGTGCGTTTTTTCAATAAATCATGGAGGCTGATGCCATCAATAATGTCAATAGGATCAAGTACATTCCCTTTGGATTTCGACATTTTCTTGCCTTCGCTGTCGCAGATAAGGCCAGTGATAACGATCTGTTTAAAGGGGATTTTTCCAGTAAACTTCATGCCCATCATGATCATTCTGGCTACCCAGAAAAAGATGATGTCAAAGCCAGTGAATAATACAGAAGTAGGGTAAAACTGTTCTAAATCTGAAGTTTTTTCGGGCCATCCTAATGAAGAAAATGGCCATAATGCAGATGAAAACCAAGTATCCAATACATCTTCATCTTGATTCAATGTGGTGCTTTCATCTAGTTTGTATTTAAAGCGCACATCATTTTCACTGTATCCTACATAAATATGTCCGTGGTTGTCGTACCAGGCAGGGATACGATGTCCCCACCACAGTTGTCTACTGATACACCAATCTTCTATATTTTCCATCCATTGAAAATAGGTCTTATTCCAATTGTTTGGGATAAACTCAATATCTCCTTTGCGCACTGCCTCGATGGCAGGTGCGGCTAATGGCTTAATTTTGACATACCATTGATCGGTCAATAAGGGCTCAATCACCACGCCAGATTTTTCTCCACGCGGGATCTTGGAATGATGCGGTTCAATTTTTACTAGCAAATCCAGGGCTGTCAAATCCGCGATAATTTGCTCTCTGGCCTGAAACCGATCTAAATTTTGATAGGGTAAGGGCGCATTTTTATTGATGGTAGCTCGTTTGGTGAAAATATTAATTATTGGCAAATCATGGCGTTTGCCTACTTCATAATCATTGAAATCGTGCGCAGGCGTAATTTTTACGCAGCCCGATCCAAATTCTTGTTCGACATAATCATCTGCAATGATCGGAATTGTTCGATCACACAGCGGCAATTGAACTTGCTTGCCAATGAGATGTTGATAGCTGGCGTCTTGGGGATTAACTGCTACGGCCGTATCACCTAAGAGTGTTTCGGGACGAGTAGTAGCGATTATAATGAATTCGTTTGAGTCAAGAATGGGATATTTGATGTGCCATAATGAGCCTAATTCTTCTTCAGAAATAACTTCTAGATCAGAAATAGCGGTGCCTAATTTTGGATCCCAATTAACGAGACGGGTTCCGCGGTAAATCAAGCCTTCCTCATACAGTTGCACAAATACTTTGCAGACTGCGTCAGACAACCCTTTGTCTAAAGTAAAACGTTCACGCGACCAATCAGCAGAAGTTCCAATGCGTCGCATTTGTTTGGTTATTTGTCCACCGGATTCCGCTTTCCATTGCCAAACTCTATCTAAAAATTCATCGCGACTCATACTTTTGCGAGATTGACCTTGTTTTTCTAATTGGGTTTCGACTACCAATTGGGTGGCAATGCCAGCATGATCTGTACCGGGTTGCCATAACGTCCGCCGTCCAAGCATGCGTTGATAACGAATCATCGTATCAATCAAAGTATGCTGAAAACCGTGTCCCATGTGTAAACTACCCGTTACATTGGGAGGGGGTAGCATAATACAGTAGGGTTTGCCTTCGCCATTCGGTTCAAAATAACGATGAGTTTCCCAAAGCGTATAACAGGCTTGTTCGATATCGTTGGGCGAATAGTTTTTTTCCACAATAGACCTTGGACACATTATTTGCCACGAAGTATAGCATTAAAAAAGCTTAGTCAAAATCATCTTGTCGATGATCTGCGGCTAAATATGTATAGATGGTTGGTACTACAAACAAAGTAAAGCAAGTTCCGACCAAAAGACCAGAGGCAATGACCAATCCGATGTCAAAGCGACTGACTGCGCCAGCCCCCGAGGCAAATAGCAGAGGGGATACCCCAAATATCATGGCGGCACTGGTCATTAAAATAGGTCGTAAGCGAATGGCTGCAGCTTCTTCAACGGCCGCCTTGCGCTCCAAATGTTTCGTGCGCTGTAAATGATTAGCAAAATCGACAATGAGGATCCCATGTTTGCTGATCAACCCGATCAAAGTAATCAATCCCACTTGGGTATAAATATTGATGGAAGCCGCCCCTAAATTAAGGGGGACCAGAGCGCCGAACACAGACATCGGCACTGCAATTAAAATGATTAGCGGATCGCGATAACTTTCATATTGGGCGGCCAATACGAGAAAAATAGTAATAATGGCTAGAAAAAAAGCCAAAATTAATGCGGACTTTTCTTGCATATATTGTCGAGATTGTCCGGCATAGTCTGTGATAAATCCACGTGGCAATAGTTCCTGTGCCGCGTTTTGTAAAAACGCCAAGCCTTCGCCCAAAGTCACATTGGGTCGCATCACCCCTTGTAGAGTAGCGGAGTTTAGTTGTTGAAAATGTGTATTGTCGTTGGGGCTCACACGATTCACTAAGCGCGTAACGGTTGATAAAGGTACCATCGTACCTGCTTCTGTAGCGACGTATATCTGGCGCAATTGCTCGGGGTTCAAGCGAAAACGGCGATCTAATTGTGGAATAACTTTATAGCTCCGTCCTTGCAAATCAAAAAAATTCACATAACCACCTGACAAAGCGCCATTCAAACTCGAGCCGATAGCTCGCATATTTAATCCTAGATCTGAAGCTTTGGCTCGGTCGATCTCCATGATGACTTCGGGGTGATTGAATTTCAAAGTATTGTCTAAAAATATAAACAAACCACTTTTAGTTGCTTTGTCCAATAATTTGTTGGAGATCTTTGCAAGGCTTTGAAAGTCAGCGGTGGATTTGATCACAAATTGGATGGGAGGTCCTGAACCACCGCCGGGTAAGGAGGGAGGAATAAGCGCGTAGGAATTCAAACCGGGTATTTTATTTAGTTTTTCTTGCAACGGTTGGAGCAAGCCAAACTGTTTAGTCGAACGTTTGTTCCATGGTTTGAGTACAATGCCAGATTGCGGTACTTTTGCATTAATCATAAAAAAGTATTCGGTTTCTGGAAAGCTACGATAGATGTCTTCGAAAAACTGAGTATAGGTTTCTATATAATTGATAGTTGCATACTCAGGCGCAGTAGAAACCACATGAAAATAGCTTTCATCTTCTTCTGGTGCGGTTTCTTTCGGAGTATGGGTATAAATGTAAGGTAAGACCGCTAAAATCACTGCCGACAACAGCAAAATAGGAGCGCGTGTTTCAAGCAAACTATGCAACAAGGCTTGGTAACGGTCTCTTAAGCGCTGAAAAAAAGCATCAATCCATTGCACCATGCGACCATTTTTGACGTCCGAAGAAAGAATTTGAGAACACATCATCGGTGATAAGGTTAACGCAATGATCCCGGAAATGATGACCGAACAGGCCAAAGTAAAGGCAAATTCTTTGAACAACGCGCCGGTTAATCCACTCATAAATCCTATGGGTGCATAAACTGCGGCGAGCGTAATCGTCATCGCAATGATGGGTGTACCAATTTCTTGTGCGCCACTGATGGCTGCTTGCACAGGCGTTTTACCACTTTCAATATGACGATGAATATTTTCCACTACTACGATGGCATCATCGACAACCAAACCAATGGCCAGCACGAATGCTAATAGCGTCAATAAATTAATAGAGTATCCCAAAAATAAGATTAAAGAGCACACGCCTATCAAAGATAAGGGGATGGTTACAATGGGGATGAGCACAGAACGGATGGAGCCCAAGAATAAAAAAATGACCACAACTACAATCAAGGCTGCTTCGATAATCGTATGCAGCACTTCGCAAATGGAAGCGCGGATATAATCGGTTGCATCGTAGGCAATCACGCCAGACAAAGAGGGTGGGAATTGTTGTTGGATGCTGGGAAATAGTTTGCGAGCATCCTGAATTACGGTCAAAGGGTTGGCAATCGGCGTAGGCGTAATGGCCATAAATACGGCTTTTTGTCCATTAAACCGTACGGAGCTATCGTATTTTTCTGAGCCTAATTCTATTTTGGCAATGTCTGACAAATGAATAATAGAGTGATGGTCACTGCGCACAATGAGGCGGGCAAATTCCTGCGGCGTATTTAAATTTGTGTTAGCGCGCATACTGATGGCGACATATTCCCCCTTGGTACTTCCTGCGGCGGAGAGAAAATTGTTACTGTCTAGAACACGAAATACTTCAGCAGGTGTCACATGCGATGCAGCCATTTTAATGGGATCTAAAAAAATGCGCATGGCGTAAGTCTGACCGCCTAAAATGTCTATTTGAGCAACCCCGTCTACCGTCTGCAATTGGGGTTGCACGACACGAATGGCGTAGTCGGTAATTTGTTGTGGCGTCATCTCATTACTGGACAAGCTGAAATACAGGAGTGGTGTTGCTTCTTTCGATTTTTTGACGACGACCGGTCTCTCTGCATCGGGAGGCAATACATTGATCGTTTGTTGAACCTTGCTCATGACGTCTGTAAAGGCAGTTTGCGGGTCAAAATTCAATTTGATATTACAGGTGATGACACTACTACCCTCTTTACTGGATGAGATCATATAATCAATCCCTTCCGCAGAAGCAATGGCTGCCTCCAAAGGAGTCGTGATAAATCCAGTGATTAAATTAGAATTGGCCCCCGGATAATTGGTAGTGACCGTGATGACCGTGTCGTCCATTTTAGGAAATTCTCGAATCGGGAGATGAACGAGAGAATTTAAGCCAAAAAATAAAATGAACAAACTGACTACCGAGGATAATACTGGGCGGCGGATAAAAATTTCAGTAAATGTCATTCCTATTCACCCAAAAGATCTATGTTATTGTGATCTACTAACACATTATTGGAATCAAGAATCACTTCAGTACCATCTTGTAATTTCAATTCTCCGGCTGATACAACGAGTTGATTGGCCTGTAGTCCTTTTTTGATCACGGTATAATTGCCATGTATTTCACCTGGCGTCACGTACACCCGTTTCACTGTTAAAATGTCTTTCTGAGCTTGGTTTTGATGTTTTTGCACCACAAAGACTGAGTCACCATACATAGTGTAAGAAATGGCAGTGCTCGGCACCGCAATCACATCGTGGATGACAGGTTGTTCCAGTTCTATGGCGCTAAACATCCCAGGGATAAAATTATATTGCGGTAATTTATTGGCTTGATTGGAGGCAGTGCTACAAGTCACAGTATAGCGATCCTCAGCCAATTTTTTACGCTCTGTGAGTAAATCTGACTGGCTAAATTGTTCGGAACTGAGTGCAGGGCAGTTCTCAATGGTGGCTTGCACTTGGATATTATGGGTTTTCGCATCAATTTTAGAATCGATGGCGGTAATTTCTCCGTTGAAATCTATGCCAGGATTTTGTTCAACTGTGAAAAGGATTTTTTGACCAATTTTAACCAGGTTAAGATATTGTTCTGGAATATAAAAACGCAAATAAATAGGGTCTAATGATTGTAACGGAACTATGGTCGTTGTGCCGGGTTGCACATATTGACCAAGATCGATTTGGCGAATTCCCAACAGGCCGGTAAACGGTGCTTTAATATGTTTTAAATTAATTTTTGCTTGTGTATTTTCAACATTTGCTGCGGCTTGCAACATTTTTGCGCGTGCTTCATCGACATTAGATACAGCGGTAGCGTTGCGTTTGAGTAAATCTGTTTGGCGTTGATAATTGGTTTTCTGCAAGACCAAATCTGCTTGATGGAATTTGAGGAGGGCTTGGTCAACACTATCGTCGATATCAACCAAAGGACTTTCCTTTTCAATATATTGGCCGGACTTAAAATGAATCGCAGTTACTTTGCCCGCTGATTGGGTGCTCACATCTACGCCATTGATAGCGACAAAGGTACCGACACTTGCAAAATAGGGGTGCCAATCTATGGGTTTGGTCATCACTGCAGAAACTGTAACAGCAGGAACTTGATAATGAGCAAAATAATAGTGAACGATTGCTTGCTTAATCAGGTTGTATGCTATCAATCCGCCAAAGACGATCACTATCACTATGATCATCTTTCTCATACGTTTACTCATGTATATTCGCTAAAATCCTTTTAAATTAACTCTAGAAATATCATAAAATCCGTGAATAGTCATTAAAAACATTGACCGGACAGGAGCCAAAGGCATAGAATTTGGCGTATAAAAATATGCTGCGAGGCCTCATGCTAAAAAATAATCGTTCCATTGCAGAATTTGATAGTGAATTGTGGCAAGCCATGTGTGGCGAAAGCAAACGTCAAGAAGATCATATTGAATTAATTGCATCAGAAAATTTTGTTAGTCGCGCTGTGTTAGAAGCACAAGGATCAGTTTTAACCAATAAATACGCAGAAGGCTATCCAGGCAAACGCTATTACGGTGGTTGTGAATTTGTAGATATCGCAGAGCAGTTAGCTATTGACCGCGCTAAAAAATTATTCGGCGCAGACTACGTTAATGTGCAACCTCATTCTGGTTCGCAAGCTAATGCCGCCGCTATGATGGCGATGCTGAAGCCCGGTGAGCTGGTATTAGGGATGTCATTGTCGCATGGCGGGCATTTGACGCATGGCTCCAGCGTTAATTTTTCTGGCTTGCTCTATCGTAGCATGCAATATGGCCTCAACGAAAAAACCGGTTTGATCGATTACGATGCTATGGAAGCATTGGCATTAGAGCATCGCCCTAAATTAATTATTGCAGGGTTCTCGGCGTATTCTCAAACGGTTGACTGGGCGCGATTTCGAGCGGTTGCGGATAAAATTGGGGCGTATTTTATGGCAGATATTGCCCATGTTGCAGGATTGATTGCAGTGGGATTATATCCATCTCCCATAGCCTATGCAGATGTGGTCACAACTACAACGCATAAAACATTGCGCGGTCCCAGAGGTGGGATGATCATGGCGAAAGCCAATCCAGAGCTGGAGAAAAAACTCAATAGCGCTGTATTTCCTGGCAGTCAAGGTGGTCCATTAATGCATGTGATTGCAGCCAAAGCAGTGGCGTTTTTGGAGGCTTTGCAACCGGATTTCAAACGCTATCAACAACAAATTTTAGACAATGCACAAGCGATGGCTACGACCTTAATCGAGCGCGGATTCAGTATTGTTTCGGGTGGGACGGTCAATCATTTGATGCTGGTAGATATGATTGCCAAAGATATCACAGGTAAAGATGCGGATGCTGCTTTGAATAAAGCTCATATTACGGTCAACAAAAATTCTGTGCCGAATGATCCGCGTTCGCCTTTTGTGACCAGTGGGTTGCGCCTTGGAACACCCGCAGTGACGACACGTGGATTTAAACAGCCTGAAATAGTGCGTCTGAGTCATTGGATAGCTGATATTTTGGATCACATGGGAGATGAGAGCGTAATTACCCATGTGAAATCAGAAGTTTTGGCATTATGCCGTGAGTTTCCTGTCTACCAACAGTGAGATAATTATGTATTGTCCGTATTGTCATGCCATCGATACCAAAGTAATTGATTCTAGGTTGGTTGCCGAAGGCGCTCAAGTGCGTAGAAGGCGGGAGTGTATTGAGTGCCATGAACGTTTTACTACTTTTGAAACTGCAGAATTATTGATGCCGTTGATTGTAAAGCGCGATGGCCGACGTGAAATGTTTCGCTTAGACAATTTGCGTGCGGGGATGTTGCGGGCGTTAGAAAAGCGTCCAGTGAGCACGGATGAACTAGAAGTTGCGCTGGCCGCTATTATGCAAAAAATTAGAGATACTGGCGAACGTGAAATTGATTCCAGGCAAATTGGTGAATGGGTGATGGAGCAACTCTTTCGCTTGGATCATATTGCCTATGTGCGCTTTGCTTCTGTTTATAAGCGTTTTGAAGATGTGAGTGAGTTTCAACGGGCCATCGATCAAATGAGTGATGGCGATTAGTACGTTTCTAAGGAACGACCTGTTCCTAAACTAAGGTGTCTATTGTGAGTAATGAGTCAATTAGTGGTAAACGTCGCGCACGTAAACTTGCGTTACAGTCTTTGTATCAGTGGTTAATGGCAGGGACCGTGTTGACTGATATTGAAGCACAGTTTTCTGCTGCAAATAATATGGATAAGGTGGATGTCGAGTATTATCGTCGTTTAATTTATGGTATTCCTAAAGAGCTTGCTGTGATTGAAGAGGCACTGACCCCTTTTTTGGATAGACCCATTCAATCGTTGAATCCAATTGAGCTAACTATTTTGCGTTTGTGTGCTTTTGAATTATTCCATTGCCCGGAAATTCCTTATCGGGTTATTCTGGATGAATCGGTATCGCTTGCCAAAGCATTTGGCTCGCAAGATGGGCATAAATATGTCAATGGTGTGTTGCATAATTTAGCCCAGACTGCGCGTAAAACGGAGATTGAAGGACGCTGAATCATGAAAAAAGTGAAAGATGTACGCAAACAAGCGTTAAAGAAATTTTGGCATAGTCCTGCGTATTTTTTGGCTTTTGGATTCGGTTCTGGGTTTAGCAAAAAAGCTCCTGGGACTTACGGTACGGTTGTAGGTATTCCTATTTATTGGTTGCTGGTGCACACCACTTCTTTGATTTATTTGGGGGTGCTGGGCTTGGCATTTTTTGTCGGCGTACGCATCTGTCAAAGAGTGAGTGAAGAATTAGGCGTAGAAGATTATCCTGGTATTGTTTGGGATGAAATTGTGGGTTATCTCGTGACCATGTTTTCACTTCCACATACGCTCACTTGGATTGTGTTGGGGTTCGCGTTGTTTCGTTTATTGGATATTCTGAAACCACAACCATTGCGCTGGATTGATCGCCATATACATGGCGGATGGGGGATCATGTTGGATGATCTGTTGGCGGGACTTGCGGCTTGTGCAATTTTGCACGCGCTCAAATGGGGGGTTGGGGTATGAATCGAAATCATAAAGAACTCCTGGGTATCAGTTGGAGCATCGTGATTGTTTTATCCGCGCTCTATATTGTACATCGTTTTATTCCATCTTTGGTTTGGGGTGCTATCATTGTGATTGCGACCTATCCGATTTATCTGCGGTGGAAAAAATTGTTAAAAAATTGGGATAATTCGGCTGCCTTTTTATTCACATTTTTTTTAGCGCTCATGCTAGTTGTGCCGCTAAGTTGGTTGGTATCTGTCTTGGTTCAGGAGTTTCAGCTGTTTCTTAGCTATGTCAAACAAATCAATGAACTGGGTGGAAAAGCGCCCACTTTTTTACAAGAACTGCCAATGATAGGAGATCAGATGGTTGATTATTGGGATCAACACATAGGACAACCAGGCAATGTTCAATCGTTTTTATCTAATTTACATCTTTCTTTAACCACGAGTCAGTATATTAAAGAAGTCGGGGGCTCAGTGTTGCACCGCAGCGTCCAAGTGGGCTTTACTTTTCTAAGTATGTTTTTTCTATTTCGAGATGGGCATATTTTGGAGAAACAGCTGAATCAAATTGGCGAAAATTGTTTGGGAGAACGTTGGTTTCGGTTTGCCGCAAAATTACCCTCTGCATTACGCGCAACGGTAAATGGTACGATAGTGGTTGGGGCAGGTGTCGGGATTCTAATGGGTTTGTGTTATGGACTAATTGGCGTTCCCGCACCAACTCTGATTGGTATATTTACCGCATTTGCTGCCATGATTCCTTTTGTGGTGCCTCTTGTTTTTGGCGTTGTTGCCCTCATATTACTTCATCATGGTGCTGTGATTGCTGCTGTGATCGTGATTATTTGGGGAACCGTGGTGATGTTCATATCTGACCATTTTATCAAACCAGTGTTGATTGGTGGCGCGACCCAATTGCCTTTTCTAGCAGTGTTATTTGGAATTTTGGGTGGTTTAGAAACCATGGGAATTTTAGGATTGTTTGTAGGGCCGATTGTGATGTTATTGTTTGTGACGTTGTGGACTGAGTCACATACCCCTATAAAAATAAAGAGCGCTTAACCGAGAGGATTGATTTTGGAACAATATAGAGGAACAACCATTCTATCAGTAAGAAGAGGCAATAAAGTGGTGATTGGTGGCGATGGGCAAGCGACGCATGGTCATACGATTATGAAATCAAATGTGCGCAAAGTCAGACGTCTCTACCAGGATAAGGTGATCGCTGGATTTGCAGGCGGTACGGCGGATGCGTTTACTTTGTTTGAACGCTTTGAAGCCAAATTAGAAATGCACCAAGGGCATCTGGTGCGCGCTGCAGTAGAATTGGCCAAAGATTGGCGTACTGATCGGATGTTGCGTCGTCTAGAGGCCTTATTAGCCGTTGCAGATTCTAAATCTTCTCTGATTATTTCTGGTAATGGTGATGTCATTGAACCTGAGTATGGTCTGATGGCAATTGGCTCAGGTGGGCCATATGCTCAGTCCGCTGCCCGTGCTTTGTTAGACAATACAGATCTGAGTGCAGAAGAGATTGTCAGAAAAAGTTTGAATATTGCTGGTGAGATTTGTATTTATACAAATAAAAATTTAACACTTGAAGAATTGGATAATACTTGTGAATAAAACAAATTCTATGATGACTCCTCGTGAAATAGTCGAGGAATTGGATAAACATATTATTGGGCAAGACAGTGCAAAACGTGCCGTGGCGATTGCTTTACGTAACCGTTGGCGCCGGATGCAAATCAATGATGAAGCTTTGCGCGAAGAAATCATGCCTAAAAATATTTTAATGATCGGTCCTACTGGGGTCGGTAAAACTGAAATAGCGCGTCGTTTGGCCAAATTGGTTGAAGCACCTTTTATCAAAGTAGAGGCAACCAAATTTACCGAAATAGGGTATGTGGGGCGTGATGTGGATTCTATTATTCGGGATTTGGCGGATATTGGCATCAAACAACAACGCGAACTGGCTATGAAGAAAGTCCAGCATCCCGCAGAGGATGCAGCAGAAGAGCGAATTTTAGATATTCTGCTACCTCCAGCACGTGGCCTGAAACCGGAAGAAATCAATACTACAACGCGGCAACTGTTCCGCAAACAATTAAGGGAAGGCCAACTTGATGATCAAGAGGTTGAAATTGATGTGTCCGTGACGCCTGTGGGTGTGGAAATTATGGCGCCTCCAGGCATGGAAGATTTGACTAGTCAGTTACAATCCATGTTCCAACAGGTCGGAACTGGACGCACTAAGACGCGTAAAATGACTATCAAAAAAGCATTAAAAATTTTGGCTGAGGAAGAAGCTGGAAAACTAATTAATGAAGACGATATTAAAATCCGTGCGATTGAGAATATTGAACAAAATGGTATCGTATTTATTGACGAAATCGACAAAGTTGCCAGACATGCCGATCAAGGTGGTGAAGTGTCACGTGAAGGAGTGCAACGCGATTTACTACCGCTGGTTGAAGGGTGTACGGTCACAACCAAATATGGCATGATTAAAAGTGATCACATATTGTTCATTGCTTCGGGCGCTTTTCATACGGCCAAACCCTCTGATTTGGTTGCTGAGTTACAGGGTCGTTTACCGATCCGAGTAGAGTTGTCAGCATTGACCACAGAAGATTTTATTAAAATTCTAACCGATCCTTTTGCATCACTTACTGAACAATATGCTGCACTCATGGCAACCGAAGGCTTGACGTTAACTTACGCAGAAACCGGTATACGACGAATTGCTGAAGTCGCATGGCAGGTGAACGAGCGCACTGAAAACATTGGCGCGCGTCGTTTGTATACCGTGATGGAACGCCTATTGGAAATGGTATCGTTTGAAGCTACTGATCGTTCTGGCGAGACCGTAGTAATTGATATGGAATACGTGAACAAGCATCTAGGAAAATTGATCGGAAACGAAGATTTGGCACGGTATATTTTGTAGATAACAACTCCGTTCGGGCTAAGAGGATGCGCGCAGCTTCGCAAAGAGCAGCTGCCGACTTACCTTCTCCCCAGACATGGGGAGAAGGTGCCCGAAGGGCGGATGAGGGGTTGTCGATGCGAAGTTCTTTTGGATATTTGCTATAACGGCCCCAAGCTCTCAGCCAGAATGGATTGGGCCATTCTTGCGCAACACTATAATCGCATCGCGGATAATAACAAACGCTGAATCTATCTGTTCTCTCGTAGTAAAACGTCCAATCGAGATCCGTAAAGTACTTTTCGCCAGATCATTGTCAACCCCCAATGCGCGTAACACATAAGAAGGTTGGTGACTGTTCGCTGCACATGCTGTCATGGAAGAGAGTGCTAATGGATAGACCGCAGGTAACAATTCTGCGCCATCAATGCCTGGAATGCTGATATTCAAATTACCTGTAACGCGTGTGTCCATACAGCCATTACAAACTATGCCTGGAATGGTTTGTAAATTTTTCCACAAATGTTGGCGCAATTCTAAAATGCGTGCTTGTTCCGTGACTCTCAAAGACTCACTCAACGCAAATGCGGCGCCCATCCCTACGATTTGATGCGTAGGTAGGGTGCCGGCGCGTAGTCCTTGTTCTTGGCCACCGCCAAACATCAACGCTTGCAAGCGAATCCGTGGTTTTTGCCGGATATACAATGCCCCAACTCCTTTGGGGCCGTAATTTTTATGCGCCGAAAATGACATCAAATGAACGGGCAAGGTGTTTAAATTGAGTGGTAAGCGTCCAGCACTTTGGGCTGCATCGACATGAAAAATAATGCCGCGATCGCTTAAGAGTTGCCCAATGGCTGTAATATCTTGAATGACGCCAATTTCATTATTCACATGCATAATCGATACTAAAATGGTATCGGGGCGTATTGCGGATTGGAGAAGGTTTAAATCTAATACTCCAGAAGCTTGAGGCGCTAAATAAGTGACTGAAAAGCCTTCGCGCTCCAATTGCTGAAAGGGTTCCAGTACTGATTTATGCTCAGTACTCATCGTGATCAGGTGTTGCCCTTTCCGATGATAAAAGCGTGCGGCGCCCAAAATGGCTAGATTATTGGCTTCAGTCGCGCCCGACGTAAACACCAATGAATCCGGAGAAGTGCCTACTGATTGCGCAATTTCAGCGCGCGCAGTTTCTACAGCCAAAGCAGCTTGCTGCCCGGGACTGTGTTGGGAAGTAGCATTGGCATAGATTCCATCTGGGCCTAAATAGGGCAACATTCGAGCAATCACAGTCGGATCGACTGGAGTGGTTGCCATATAATCCAGATAAATAGGCTTAGTTGCCATCTCGATTTACTCCGATATGCGTGAGAATACCCCGCAAAATGTTGATTTCGGTAGTTTCTAAGCGTGCGCGGTTAAACAAACGGCGCAAACGTTGGAGTAATTTTTTCGGATTGGATGGTTTTAAAAATTCAATTTGGATTAATATTTTTTCTAAATGAGCATAAAATTGCTCGATTTCATCGCTGGTAGCATAAACATTTTGTGTGGTTTCAACTTGGGCTTCAGGATTCAAATGACGCATTCGCAATTCATAAGCAATGATTTGCACGGCTTGGGCTAGATTTAAAGAGCTGAAATCAGGATTACTTGGGATATGTAAATGGTAATGACATAACAGCAATTCTTCATTTGTCAGGCCTGCATGTTCGCGACCAAAAACTAGAGCGATCTCAGTGTCGTCAGATTGTTCCGCAACGAGATTGGCGCAGGCAGACGGTGTCAAACCAGGCAAAGCCAGGTCACGCGGACGGGCACTGGTGCCGCAGACCAAATGACAGCCTTGTAAAGCTTCTGCAAGGCTGGTGCATAGAACCGCTGCTTGTAATATATCAAAGGCACCAGCTGCTAATTCATGCGCTTTACGGTAGGGGTTCAGATTGGGATTCACGAGGTATAAGCGCGTTAAACCCATGGTTTTCATCGCACGTGCAGCAGAACCAATATTGCCAGGATGCGTGGTGGCGACCAACACAATGCGAACAGACGCTAAGTTCATATAAATATTTTCAATATAAAGCTTGAGATTGCTATCGTACACCAGATACACTGAGAAATACAGGTGATGGTGGATTCTACTCATGTTTCTTGGTAATGTGCAGTCTGACAGAAAATCACGCATAAAATATCGATTTCGGGATCCTGAAAACTTTTCTCCCACCTTGTATCAATTAGAAAAATTTATGCAAGCAGCAGGCTTAAAGCGGACACGCTGGGCTTGGCGCGCAAAATTTACCGAGCGCAATCTTGATTTTGCGGAGGATGCTTGTGAGTGTTTAGAATACAAACATTTGTTAGCGCTGTTATTGGGTAAGCACTGTCCTCAAGTGATGCCTGAAACCTATGTATTGAATGATTATTCCTGGTCTACGGTACTCAGTGATATCGCCCAAGAGCATTATATGGTGCGTCACAAATATGTGGATGAAATAAAGGGCTTAACTTGGATTTTGAAGCCATCTTTGCTAAACAATGGCCAACATATCAAAATTTTTAATCAATTATCGCAAATTGAAGATCATATGTTGCATCCTAATCGTCTTGGCGGACCGCACGTGTTGCAGCGCTATATTAGTAATCCAGATTTACATGATGGACGTAAATATAGTTTGCGGTTTTTTGTGGTCATTACGCGTGAGTCAGGCGCGTTTATATATCAGCATGGCTATTTGAATGTGGCCTTAGCGAAGTACTCAGAGGACAATTTCGGAGATCTCAGTACGCATCTTACTAACGAGCATCTGCATGAAAAGGCCGCTTCGGTGGTGCAAATACCTACCCAAGGGCATCCCAAATATGCTGTTTGGTATCCCAAAATTAAGACTATCATCAAAGAGGTAACTGACGCTCTTAAGGCAGAGTTTCCTCAAGCATTTTTACCCCAGAAAAATCGTACCTTTGCAGTATTTGGTTTTGATTTCATGTGCGATGATCGCGATCATATGTGGCTGCTGGAGGCGAATCATGGGCCGTGTTTTCCCATTGAGCCCCATCATCCCCTGCAAGAAACTTTGTACCAAGATTTTTGGAAAGCTGTGGTAGCGCAATTTGTATTGCCTATTACGACTCATCATGCTATTGCAAAGCAAGGAACAGTCGGGTTTGATGCGTTGCGCTGAGGGGGGCTAAGCGCCCCCAGTCTCCAAAAACAACTCTCTGCCAATCAACATCCGACGAATTTCCGAAGTACCCGCCCCAATTTCGTATAATTTGGCATCCCGTAGTAGGCGGCCAGTAGGGTATTCATTGACATAACCATTGCCACCTAAAATTTGGATGGCTTGCAATGCCATTTGCGTTGCTTTTTCTGCCGTATATAGAATTACGGACGCAGCATCTTTCCGACCGACAAATCCTTGGTCACACGCATTAGCCACAGCGTATAAATATGATCTGGACGCATTGATATCGGTGTACATATCTGCAAGTTTGGCTTGGATTAATTGAAACTCTCCAATCGCTTGATTAAATTGTTTGCGATCATGCACATAGGGAACCACGACATCTAAACAAGCTTGCATGATCCCGACGGGGCCAGCAGCTAGAAGGGTGCGTTCATAGTCTAAACCCGACATTAATACGGCAACGCCCTTATTGAGCTTGCCTAGTATTTGCTCTTCTGGGACATAACAATCCTGAAATACGAGTTCACAGGTATTGGAGCCGCGCATGCCTAATTTGTCGAGCTTTTGGGCAGTAGAAAAGCCGGGCATGGTTTTTTCGATGATAAACGCAGTAATGCCTTTGCTGCCAGCTGTCAGATCTGTTTTGGCGTAAACGACCAATACATCGGCATCTGGACCATTGGTGATCCACATTTTGTTGCCTGAAAGACGATAGCCTTTGCCATCGAGTTTGGCGCTTAATTGCATGCTGACCACATCGGAGCCGGCATTGGCTTCGCTCATGGCCAACGCGCCAATCGCTTCTCCTTGGATTAATTTGGGTAAATAGCGCTGCTTTTGTTCTTCTGTGCCGTTTAAATAAATTTGATTGACGCATAAATTTGAATGTGCACCATAACTCAGGCCCACCGATGCACTGGCGCGCGATATTTCTTCCATGGCAATCACATGGGCTAAATAGCCCATATTTGCCCCACCATACTCTTCTGAAACCGTGATGCCTAATAAGCCTAAACTTCCAAGTTTGGGCCATAATTGATTAGGAAACGTATTGCTGTGATCAATTTCTGCCGCCAACGGAGCAATTTCCTGTTGTGCAAATTGATATACTGTTTCTCGCAATTGAGTATAGATGTCGCCAAGTTGATGTTGTAATCCATGATACATGCTGAAAATCCTTAACGTAGTGCCATTCACCTTAGTACTATAGCTTCCTCACATACTCTTGTGAATAGAGCAGTGCTTTTTTGCTGAATTTAGTTATAATTACGCTATGTGTAACTGCTCGCATATTATCTTTTTCAATTAGGAATACAATGCCCATCTACGAATATGAATGTACCGCTTGTCAGCACCAATTTGATGAAGTGCAAAAAATGAATGATCCTGTCATTACACTGTGTCCTATGTGTAGTCAAGAAACGGTGATCCGTTTGATTTCGGCTGCGGGCTTTCAGCTGAAGGGTTCTGGCTGGTATGTGACTGATTTTAAAGATAATGGCAAATTTAAATCTGGAGCAGCGTCTAGCTCAGACCAAAAGAAAACAGAGAAGGTTACTCCAACCAAAGTTGCCGAAACCAAAGGGGGCGACAATTGAAAAAATCGATCCGTAGTTATTTGTTGGCAGGATTAGTCGTATGGATGCCTATTCTGGTGACCATGTGGATTTTGCAGTTTATTGTCGAATTGCTCGATAGTTCGATTGCGCTATTACCGGATGCGTATCAACCCTCTGATTTGCTAGGTATTAATATTCCAGGATTGGGGGTCGTATTTTCTTTAGTGGTTTTGCTCCTAACGGGCGTGTTGGTAACCAATTATATGGGGCAACTTTTAGTAGGGTGGAGCGAAAGATTTTTAGATAAAATCCCTTTGGTTCGTTCGATTTATAATACAGCAAAACAAGTGATGCAAGCGATTTTTTCCTCGAACAGTCACGCGTTTCGAAAAGTGGTGTTGGTAGAGTACCCACGGAAAGACATTTGGACATTGGCTTTTCAAACAGCAAATTCTGTGCCATTTTTTGATAAAGACACACAAAACGAAATGATTTCTATTTTCGTTCCCACTACGCCTAACCCAACCGGTGGGTTTTTATTGATGGTAGCACGCAACCAAATCAAAGAAGTCAGCCTAACTGTCGACGAAGCTTTAAAATACATTATTTCTCTGGGCGTGATGCAACAAAAGCCTGATGCGAAATTACCAAAGGCGTAATCAGTCTACCCGTCCGTGAGTGAAATGGATCGGAATTCTTGTTTTGCGAAGCACTAGTTCCGCGCCCTAACGGCTGAGGTATCATATGCGAAATTATGTCATCCCCGCGCAGGCGGGTATCTATTCACTTTTGCGGCATTGTCACCATATATTTAGATGGATCCCCGCCTGCGCGGGGATGACAGAAATAAGTGATGATCACTCAGCCCATCTGGACACGGCCAGGACAATCCAATTTTCTTGCCATCTCATTTTATTTAACATAAAATGTGCGCGCACAATATACGGTTTAAAAAAAATTTTAGCATGCACGTGCCTCTAAAAATTTATACGAATATTTTTGGTGGTTAATTTTATTATGGATGGGGATTGATATGAAGTCACTCCGTACATGACAAAAAAATCTGTCATGCCCGCGCAGGCGGGCAACCATCTATCAAAATAATCCGATACCCAAATCAATCCACTGAGGATTGGTTTGCTCGATAAGGTTTATTTTCGATTG
>Ga0114972_10001041_pt1 | contig 20908 bp, 9 predicted proteins | sample M_140807_EF_Meta_FD_87354 | JGI IMG/M metagenome (GOLD analysis project Ga0114972, IMG submission 87354) | Freshwater microbial communities from Lake Montjoie, Canada to study carbon cycling - M_140807_EF_MetaG | ecosystem: Environmental > Aquatic > Freshwater > Lake | place: Lake Montjoie...
GCGAAACGAATCGTCGAAGTGGTATGCCCGAGGGGCGGCGAGCACGAACCGCATGCCGAGCAGGCCACAGACCACCGCCAGCGACCGGGCCATGTTGTTGCCATCACCGACGAAGGCGAGTGTGTGGCCCGCAACCCGGCCGACGTGGTCCCTGAACGTGTAGATGTCGGCCAGCGCCTGACAGGGATGGCAGTAGTCGGAAAGGCCGTTGATCACGGGCACGGTCGAGGCCGCCGCCAACGAGACGATCGTGTCGTGGGCCTTCGAGCGGCAGACGATCGCATCGACATACTCGGAGAGCACCCGGCCAAAGTCGGCGACGCTCTCCCGCGAAGACGAGAAGCCGGCGTCCTCGCCGAGAAACACGCTCGAGCCGCCAAGGTGGCCCATCGCCGCCTCGAAGCTGACCCGCGTTCGCAGGCTCGGCTTCTCGAACACCAGCGCCAGCATCCGGCCCGGCAGGAGCGCATCGCGCCGGCCTGACTCAAACTTGGTTTCGAGGTCTTTCGAGATGGCGAAGACAGCCTCGATCTCGTGGGCCGAGAGGTCTTCGGGAACGAGGATGTGACGCATCGCTGATCAGGCCCGGGAAGCCACCTCGAGGATCGCGTCGGAGAGGCGGTCGCAGCCGTCGTTGACGTCGTCGGCAGTGATGTTCATCGAGGGCAGCAGGCGGATCACCCGGCCCTGGGTGCAGTTGACGAGCAGGTTCTTCTCGAGCGACGACTGGACGACGGCCGCCCCGTCGATCGAGAGTTCGACGCCGATCATCATGCCGGCCACGCGGACGTCGCGAACGGCGTCGCACTTCTCCTTCAGGGCGAGCAGCCGCTGACGGAAGAGTTCGGCCGTGCGGTCGACATGGTCGAGCAGGTGCTCGTTCTCGATCATCTCGATCGCTGCCACGCCGGCCGCCGCGGCGATCGGGTTGCCGCCGAATGTCGAGGCGTGCATGCCGGGCCGGAGATGCTTTGCGAGCTCCACGGTCGTCAGCATCGCTCCGCCGGCGATGCCGGCACAGAGGCTCTTGGCAAGCGTGATGATGTCCGGGGTGACGCCGAAGTGCTGGTAGCCGAACCACTTTCCGGTCCGACCACAGCCGCACTGCACCTCGTCGAACACCAGCAGCAGATCGCGTTCGTCGGCGATCCGCCGCAGCCCCTCGAGGAAGCCCGCCGGTGCGGGCACCACGCCCCCTTCGCCGAGGATCGGCTCGACGAGGATGCCGCCGGTCTGGTCATCGACCAGTTTCTCGACGGCGTCGAGATCGCCGTGCGGAGCGTACTGAAAGCCGGCCAGCATCGGCCCGAGTCCCTCGTGATACTTCGGCTGGGCGGTGGCCGTGACGCTTCCCATCGTGCGGCCGTGAAAGCCACCCTTGAAGGTGATGATCTTGTACCGCTCGCCGTCGGTGCGGAGACGCACGAGCTTGATCGCGGCCTCGTTGGCCTCGGTGCCGGAATTGCAGAAGAAGGCCTGGCCGCCGAACGACCGCTCGGCCAGCAGTCGGGCCCACTCGCCCTGTGGCTCGGTGTACCAGGTGTTGGGCACGTGGATCAGTTTCGCGACCTGTTCCTGCACCGCCCGCACGACCGGTTCCGGGCAGTGGCCCAGCAGATTGCAGCCCCAGCCCGGGAAGAGATCGAGGTACTCGACGCCCTCGGCGTCCCAGACCTTCGAGCCCAGGCCGCGGACGAGGCAGACGGGGAACCGCTTGTAGTTGGGCACCACGTAACGGCTGAAGACGTCGATCACGGACTGGGTCTTGTCGCCGATGGTGGAGGCGTCGATCGTGGCCATGGAAGGGGACTCCAGCGGACGTGCAGAGGTTTGATGGCGATCTGGATGAACGGGCGGACGGGGTGATCTGGAGGTGGAGTGTGGAGCTTATACCGCGGCCTGTTCGGCCGGGGCGACGGCGTCGTCTCGGGTCAGTTCGGTGCCCACGCCACTGGTCGTATAGATCTCGAGCAAGAGCGAGTGGCGGAGTCGGCCGTCGATGATGTGGATCTTCCGGACTCCCTGTTCGAGCGTATCGAGGCAGCCCTCGATCTTGGGAATCATGCCGGCCGAGATCGTGCCGTCCGCGATCAGCCGGCGGGCCTCGGTGGCGGTGAGCGAGTGGATCAGGCTCTCCGGATCGTTCACGTCGCGGAGCACGCCGGGAATGTCGGAGAGGACCACCAGTTTTTCGGCGCCGATCGCGGCGGCCACGGCGGTGGCGGCGGTGTCGGCGTTGACGTTGAGTTTCTGGCCGCCGGCCGTGACCGCCATCGAGGGGATCACCGGCACCTGTCCGGCATAGGTCAGGTTTTCGATCGTCAGCCGGTCGACCTTCGTTACGTCGCCGACGAACCCGAGATCGACGGGTTGGCCGTCGGAATCCTCGAGCACCAGCGGATCGCCGTAGAGCACGTTGGTCGAGAGGAAGTTGAGCGACATCGCTCGGCCGCCATACTCTTCGATCCGGGCGACGAGGTCGTGGTTGACCTCGGTGGCCAGAACCCTCTCGACGATGTCGAGCGTGGCCTGGTCGGTGTAGCGACGGCCCTGGACGAACCGCGGCTCGAGGCCGGCCTTGTCCATCGCCCGACTGATCGCCTTGCCCCCGCCGTGGACCAGAATGATCCGCATGCCGAGCGTCGACATGAAGACGATGTCGATCAGAAGGTGACGGAGCGAGTCGGGATGTTCGACCACGCTGCCGCCGAGTTTGATGACGGTCGTCGTTTCGCGGAACTTGCGAATCCAGCCGAGGGCCTCGATGAGGGTGTCGGCCTTTTGGATCGCCTTGTTCTGGGCCGACGTGGGCTTGAGTTTGGCGGGAGTGCTGGGCACTGGCGGTCAATCCTTGCGTGCGTGCTGGCTGTCGTTCCGGCTGTCGTTTTGGCGCCGCGCAGTCTGCGGGAAAGCCCGGGATTGTACCAAGGCCGTGGAACCTGAAAACGCAGTCGCGAAATGGCTTCGGGGGCGTCACACCCCATGGCTATCTGGGGTGATTCGGAGTCGGCCTCACCGCAGATGAAGTGTTCACATGTATACTCATCAAGTCGATCCGTCCGGGGGTAAAGGTCGACCGTCCGGAGCGGCTTGGGCCGCTTGACGTTCTCGAGGACAAGTATAGTCTGTATTTGTTTTCCGAATGATTGGCGGCGGCATCATTCGTTTTTCTGAAAGTCCATGAATCTCAAGTCCCTGAAAGTTTTTTGCGACATCGTTGCCCGACGCAGCTTTTCCAAAGCGGCCGTCGAAAACGGCATTTCCCAGTCGGCCGCCAGCCAGGTCGTGAGCCAGCTGGAGAGCCGGCTCGGCGTACAGCTGATCGAGCGGTCGAAACGGCCGCTGCTGCCGACCCGGGAGGGGCAGGTCTTTTTCGACGGCTGCCGAAAACTGATCAGCCAGTACGACACCCTCGAAGACACCGTCCGCACCCTCCATGAAGAGGTGGCGGGCCGGGTCAGGGTGGCGGCGATCTATTCGGTCGGCCTGCACCACATGAGCCGCTACGTGCAGGAGTTCATGAGCCGCCACCCGAAGGCCCACGTGCGTCTCGAATACCTCCACCCCGACCGGGTGCTCGAATCTGTCGAGCAGGGCCAGGCCGACATCGGGATCGTGAGCTATCCACGCAGCACCCGGGCCGTCGAGGCGGAACCCTGGCGCGAGGAGCCGATCGTGCTGGTCTGCGCGCCGGGAAACGCCTTTGCGGGCCGGGTGCAGATGATGCTCCAGGAACTCCACGGGCAGCGGATGGTGGGGTTCGACCCCGACCTCGTCATCAGGCACGAACTCGACCGGGCAATCGCGGCCCGCGGCGCCGAACCGAACGTGGTGATGGAGTTCGACAACGTCGAGACGATCAAGCGGGCGGTCGAGATCGACGCGGGCGTCGCCCTGCTGCCGGAGCCGACCGTGGGCCGCGAACTCGCCGCTGGCACCCTCTGCACCGTACGGATCGCCGGCGACGAGCTTGTCAGGCCGCTCGGCATCATTCATGCCCGCGGCAAGATGCCCGCCCCCACCGTGCAGCGGTTCGTCGAACTGCTGCGACGGCATGCCCTCGACGAGGGTTCCGCCCCGACGGATCCCGTGGCGAGCGACCAGCTCGTCGCCCACGCCTGAGACCATCCCGACTGATCCGGTCCCCAAAACCTGCCGAACGATCCGAGCAATCCACCGCGGTTTCCAATCCCCGTTTCCACGCACGAGCCCCGCAATGACGCGTTCTCCCCGCCATTCCCTTCCCGGTCTTCCGCCCAGGCAGGGCCTCTACGATCCCGCCAACGAGCATGACGCCTGCGGTGTGGGATTCGTGGTCAACCTGCACGGCAGCAAGAGCCATCAGATCGTGCGGCAGGGGCTCGAGGTGCTGGAAAACCTCACCCACCGTGGGGCCTGTGGCTGCGATCCGCTGACGGGTGACGGCGCGGGCATCCTGATCCAGACCCCGCACGACTTTTTCGCGGCGGTCGCGCCGCAGGCAGGGATCACACTGCCCGGTCCGGGCGACTGGGCCGTGGGCAATCTCTTCCTGCCGCCTTCCGAAGGAGACCGCGAGACCGCGGAGGGATTCTTCGAGAAGGTCTGCCGGGAGGAGGGGCTCGAGTTTCTCGGCTGGCGGAACGTTCCGACCGACAACCGGGTCATCGGCGGCACGGCCCGCGAGGTCGAGCCTGTCGTGCGGCAGGCCTTCATCGGCAGGGGAAGCAACGTCTCCCGAGACCACTTCGAGTGGAAGCTGTTCGTGGTCCGCAAGCGGTTCGGGATCGAGATCGGCGGCCTCGGCCTGACCGAGCACATGTTCTGCTACGTCTGCTCGCTGTCGGCGAAGACGCTCGTCTACAAGGGGCTGCTGCTGGCCGACCAGGTCGACAAGTACTACCCCGACCTCTCCGATCCGAGGATGACGAGCGCCCTGGCGCTCGTGCACCAGCGTTACAGCACAAACACCTTCCCGACCTGGGATCTCGCCCATCCCTTCCGCTACATCGCCCACAACGGCGAGATCAACACGGTCCGCGGCAACATCAACTGGATGCACGCCCGCGAGAGCATGCTCGCCCATCCGGTTCACGGCCCCGATCTCGACAAGATCAAGCCGATCGTCCGCGAGGGAGGGAGCGACTCGGCCAGCTTCGACAACGTCCTGGAGATGCTCGTGCTCGCCGGCCGGCCGGTCGAGGAGGCGGTGAGCATGCTGATCCCGGAGCCGTGGAGCGGCCACGAGAGCATGGCCGACGATCTCAAGGCCTATTACGAGTTTCAGGCCTGCCTGATGGAGCCCTGGGACGGCCCGGCGGCGCTGGCGTTCACCGACGGCATCAAGATCGGGGCCACGCTCGACCGCAATGGCCTGCGGCCGGGCCGCTGGTGGCAGATGAAGGACGGCCTCGTGGTGATGGCCAGCGAGGCGGGCGTGCTGCAACTCCCTCCGGGTGAAGTGGTGCGCAAAGGCCGGCTGCGTCCGGGACGGATGTTCCTCGTCGACACCAGAGAAGGCCGAATCGTCGAGGACGACGAGATCAAGCGGCGGCTGGCGACGGCGAAGCCCTGGCGGGAATGGATCGCGGCCAATCAGGTGCGGCTCGATGCCCTGCCCGATCCGGCCGAGGCCGCGGGTGTGACCAAGAACCGGGCCGTCGAGCCCTCGGAAACACTGATCAATGGCCGGGTGGACGGCCATGCCCATGCGGTCGATCCCTGGCGGGCCGCCGGTGTCGCAGGCGAGCATTCGAGCCTGCTCGAACTGCAGCGGGCCTTCGGCTTCACGCTCGAGGACCTGAAGGTGATCCTCGGGCCGATGGCGACCGACGGGGCGGAACCGATCGGCTCGATGGGCAACGACACGCCTCTGGCCGTGCTCTCCGACCGCCCCCAGCTGCTTGCCAACTACTTCAAGCAGCTCTTCGCACAGGTCACAAACCCGCCGCTCGACGCGATCCGCGAGGAGATCATCACCTCGATGATCACCACGATCGGCAGCGAGGGAAACCTCCTCGACGGCACGGCCGGGCAGTGCCGGCTGCTGCGGCTCGAGACGCCCGTCATCACCAATGCCGAGTGCGCCAGGATCAAGGCCCTGGGCCGGTCCCTCGAGCAGCCCGGACTCGTCTCGACGACGATCTCGCTGCTCTTCCCGGCGGCGGAGGGAGCGGCGGGCATGCGGAGGCGGCTCGACGCGATCCGGGCCGAGGCCTCGCAGGCGCTCCGGGCCGGAGCCACGATCATCGTGCTCTCGGACCGAGGCGTCTGCCGCGACAAGGCGGCGGTGCCGGCGCTGCTGGCGACCGGAGGCGTGCACCATCATCTCGTGCGGGAGGGTTCGCGAACCCGCTGCGGTCTCGTCGTGGAAACGGGCGAGGCCCGCGAGGTGCAGCACTTCGCCCTACTGACCGGCTACGGCGCCGGCGCCGTCAACCCGTATCTGGCGTTCGCGACGATCGACCAGATGCAGGCCGAGCGGATGATCTCGGCCGATTATCCGCGGGAGAAGCTCCAGAAAAACTTCGCCAAGGCCGCCACCAAGGGGCTCTTGAAGGTGATGAGCAAGATGGGCATCTCGACGCAGCAGAGCTATCGAGGCGCCCAGATCTTCGAGGCCGTCGGGCTCGAGCAGGGGCTCGTCGACGAGTTTTTCACGAGGACTCCGAGCCGGATCGGCGGCATCGGCCTGGAGGGGGTCGCCGCCGAATCCCTCCGCCGGCACGAGCATGCCTGGCCGCAGACCAACGTGCCGCAGACGCTCGAACTCGACGTCGGCGGCCGCTACGCATGGCGACGGAAGGGGGAGGCCCACGTGCTCTCGCCGGAGGTCGTCGCCAAGCTGCAACTCTCGACCCAGATCAACAGCCGCGACGAGTTTCGCAAATACCAGCAGCTGATCGACGATCAGCAGACCAAGCTGCTCACGCTCCGCGGCCTGCTCGACTTCAAGTGGGCCGGGCAATCGGCGGAAGGCCCGCAGCCGGTGCCGCTGGATGAGGTGGAGTCCGCCTCCGCGATCGTGAAACGGTTCGCCACCGGGGCGATGTCGTACGGCTCGATCTCGAAGGAGGCCCACGAGACGCTCGCCGTTGCGATGAACCGGCTCGGCGGCCGGTCGAACACGGGCGAGGGAGGGGAGGATCCGGTCCGCTACCAGCTCGAGCCCAACGGCGACAGCAAGAACTCCTCGATCAAGCAGGTGGCCAGCGGCCGGTTCGGCGTGACGAGCCTCTATCTCGTCAACGCCCAGGAACTGCAGATCAAGATGGCCCAGGGCGCCAAGCCGGGCGAGGGGGGCCAGCTTCCGGGGCACAAGGTGGACCGGGAGATCGCCCGGATCCGCCACAGCACGCCGGGCGTGGGACTGATTTCGCCGCCACCGCACCACGACATCTACTCGATCGAGGATCTCGCCCAGCTGATCCACGATCTCAAGAATGCCAACCACCATGCCCGCGTGAGCGTGAAGCTCGTCGCCGAGGTGGGCGTGGGCACCGTGGCGGCCGGCGTCTCGAAGGGTAAGGCCGACGTGGTGCTGATCTCGGGCCACGACGGCGGCACCGGCGCCAGCCCGCAGACCTCGATCATGCACTGCGGCCTGCCCTGGGAACTCGGCCTGGCCGAGGCCCATCAGGTGCTCGTGATGAACGACCTGCGGGGACGGATCGTGGTCCAGACGGACGGCATGATCCGGACCGCCAAGGACGTCGTCATCGCCACCATGCTCGGGGCCGAGGAATTTGGCGTGGCCACGGCGTCGCTCGTCGTGATCGGCTGCATCATGATGCGGAAGTGCCACCTCAACACCTGCCCGGTCGGCGTCGCCACGCAGGATCCGGAGCTGCGGAAGAAGTTCACCGGCCAGCCCGAGCATGTCGTCAACTTCTTCTTCATGCTGGCCGAAGAGGTCCGCGACCTGATGGCGAGGCTGGGCTTCCGCACGATCGACGAGATGGTCGGCCGGGTCGACCGGCTCGACACCCGGGCCGCGATCGCCCACTGGAAGGCGAAGGGGCTCGACTTCTCGACGATCCTCCACAAGCCGGAGGTTCGGCCGGGCGTCAAGACGCACCACCAGGAATCTCAGGATCATGGCATCGAGCAGTCGCTCGACATGACCACGCTCCTGGGCCTCTGCAGGCCGGCGCTCGAGGAGAAGAAGCCGGTCGTGCTCGACCTGCCGATCCGCAACATCAACCGCACCGTGGGAACGATCCTCTCGAGCGAGGTCACGCGGCGGCATGGCGCTGGCGGGCTGCCCGACGGCACGATCCAGATCAACTTCAGCGGCACGGCCGGGCAGAGCCTGATGGCTTTCGGCGTGCCGGGCGTGCAGGTGAAGGTCGAGGGTGACGTCAACGACTACTGCGGCAAGGGGCTCTCCGGCGGCCGGGTGATCGTGCGGCCGGCCCGCGACGCCACCTTCAGGGCCGAGGACAACGTGATCGCCGGCAACGTCGTGCTCTACGGGGCGACCAGCGGCGAGGTCTTCATCCGGGGCATCTGCGGCGAACGGTTCTGCGTCAGAAACTCGGGGGCCGAGGCCGTCGTCGAGGGCACCGGCGACCATGGCTGCGAATACATGACCGGCGGCCGGGCGGTGATCCTCGGCGAGACGGGGCGAAATTTCGCCGCCGGGATGAGCGGCGGCATCGCCTATGTCTGGGATTCGACCGGCAGCTTCCGGCCGAAGGTCAACATGGAGATGGTGGAACTCGAACCGCTCGACGACCGCGATCTGGAGTACGTCAGGGGACGGATCGAGAAGCACGTCGAATACACCGACAGCAGCCGCGGTCGGGAGATCCTCGCCAACTGGGTGGTGGAGCAGTCGAAGTTCGTCAAGGTGATGCCGGTCGACTACAAGCGGGCGATCGCGGAACTCCGCAAGATCGCGGAACAGGAACAATCAGAGGCACGTCAGGCGGAGGTCAAGGCCCATGGGTGAGCCGCGCGGATTCATGAAGTATGAGCGGAAGGTCTCCGGCACTGAGCCGGTCGCCGATCGGCTCAAGCACTACCGGGAGTTTCTCACGATCCTGCCGCCGGAAGAGGTCAAGACCCAGGGCGCCCGCTGCATGGACTGCGGCGTGCCCTTCTGCCACACCGGCTGCCCGCTGGGAAACATCATTCCCGACTTCAACGACCTCGTCTATCGCCAGCAGTGGCACGAGGCGAGCCAGCGGCTGCACGCCACCAACAACTTCCCGGAGTTCACCGGCCGGGTCTGCCCCGCGCCCTGCGAGGCGGCCTGCGTGCTCGGCATCAACGAGGATCCCGTCGCGATCAAGCAGATCGAGATGTCGATCGCCGACCGGTCGTGGGACGAGGGCTGGGTCGTGCCCGAGCCGCCGAACGTGCGGACCGGCAAGCGGGTGGCGGTCGTCGGCAGCGGGCCCGCCGGCCTCGCCACGGCACAGCAGCTCAACCGGGCCGGGCATCTGGTCACGGTCTTCGAGCGGGCCGACCGGCCGGGTGGCCTGCTGATGTACGGCATCCCCGACTTCAAGCTGGAAAAGTGGCGGGTCTGGCGGCGGGTCGAGCAGATGCAGGCCGAAGGGGTCGAGTTTCGCTGCGGCGCCAGCGTCGGCCAGGACGTGCCGACCCAGGAACTCGTCGACGACTACGACGCGATCGTGCTCACGGGCGGCGCCACGCTCGGCCGCGACCTGCCGATCCCCGGCCGGGAACTCAAGGGCGTGCACTACGCGATGGAGTTTCTGCCCGAGCAGAACAGGCGGAACGCCGGTGACGACGTCCGCAGCCAGATCCTCGCCGAGGGCAAGGACGTGATCGTGATCGGCGGTGGCGACACCGGCTCCGACTGCGACGGCACGAGCAACCGCCAGGGCGCGAAGAGCCTGACCCAGTTCGAACTCCTGCCGCAGCCCCCGGATCTGGGCAAGTATCCGCGCCGGGGCGATCGCCCCTCGAACACACCCTGGCCGCTCTGGCCTGTGATGCTGCGGACGAGTTCGTCGCACGAGGAGGGCTGCCGCCGCGAGTTCAGCATCCTCACCAAGGAGTTCCTCGGCGATGCCGAAGGAAATCTTCGCAGTCTGAAGACCGTGCGGATCGAGTGGTACACCGACGCCGCCAACGGGCAGCAGAAGTTTCGCGAGGTCGCCGGATCGGAGGAGGAGTGGCCTTGTCAGCTGGCGCTGCTCGCAATGGGCTTCGTGGGACCGGAGAAGCAGGGGCCGATCGCGGACCTCGGCCTCGAACTCGACCCGCGGGGCAACCTGAAGACCGGGGCCGACTACATGACCAGCCGGGCTGGAGTGTTTGCCGCGGGCGACATGCGTCGCGGCCAGTCGCTCGTCGTCTGGGCGATCCACGAGGGCCGCGAGGCGGCACGGGCGGTCGACCTCTGGCTGATGGGCCAGACCAATCTCCCCAGCCTCGCCGCCGGCGAGTTCGCCGTCCACGCCTGACGGGTCTACTGTCGCCCGAAGTGGGACAGGCTTCAGCCTGTCATTGACTAGGCGCGGCTTCGGTGGCGGCGAAAGTCTCGTCGCTGTGGCCCTCGAGGACTCGGTCCAAACGCTCCTCGAGCGTTCGCCGACCCCCTCGCCTTCCCGCCGAAGTGGGACAGGCTTCAGCCTGTCATCTTCAAGACCTACAAGTCCCCTACTCGACCTCGACGCTGAGGCTGCCGGCGTTGTCGGCGAGGTCGCCGGGGGCGTCGTTGATCTTGAGGTAGAGCGGGCCGTCGGCCAGGGCGTTGAACTCGCTTTGCGGGCCCTCGCCGAGGATCAGGAACCTTGGTCGGCCACCGTCGTCGGGCCGCTCGACCCACTGGGCCGCGAGGAGCCTGCCGACAGGCCGCCCCCGGTACCAGCGGAGCGAGATGCCCCCGGGCTCGGATTCGAGCTTCGTGTCGGCGATCGCTCCGACCGTGACACGTCCCGATGCGACCAGCCGGTGGCGGCCGTCTTTCTCGAGAGAAAAGCCGCTGTTCTGCCAGCCCCGGGTGGCATCGACATCGATGCGTGCGGGGGCGACGAGCGGATCGCCTTGTGACCAGTCGATCGACGATCGTGAGAAGTCGAAGCCGTAGTCGAGTTCATCGGTGAAGGCGTCGAAGTCGCGGCTCGCGCGGGCTTCGTCCCATTCGGCGGTGTGCCGCAGCCGCGTCGTGAACTGCTCGTCGAGAGGCGACTGCTCGGCTGTGGCGAGCGCTGCTGCATGGGCGGGATGGCCCGCGAGCAGGGCCACGGCCGCCCAGCTGGCCGCGTAGGCATCGAGGCTCTGGTGGGCGGACGGCGGCGTCAGGAAGACATCGCCGAGCGCTGGGACTCTGGCAGTCGCCCGGCCCCTGCGGATCACTTCGATCCGGCCCAGCTGCTCCACGTCGGGAGCCGCGGCTGGGATCGGGGTCTGGACGAACCGCGGCGGAGCGTCGGCCAGTCGCTCGACCCGGTGCGTCGCCAGAAATTCGGCGATCCCCTCGGTGTACCAGCTTGGAGCATTCGACGACCGGAGCGTGAGCGTGAACGCATGGACCCCCTCGTGCAGCAGCAGGTGCCTGCGGTAGGTGGGGTTCGATTGATCCATCAACCAGAATCGGCCGGCATCGCAGAAGCCGTTTTTGAAGTCGGGGATGCGGCCGTCGTCGGGCAGCAGTCCTGCCAGGCGAAACCGCTCCCGGTCGACCATCAGACAGCCGAACGGCCGCCAGTCGGCGTGCGCCGCAGGATCAATCCTGAAGTGCCTGCACCAGACGACGAAGGCCTGATCGAAGACGGCTGGCAATTCCTCGACGCCGTCGCCCGCCCGGATCGGCCTGTCGGTGGCGAGCAGCAGGTGCCGGCCCTCGAGCAGACGGAGCCCCGCCCGCCGTGCCGCGGCCGAAAATCGGGCTGCGGCGGTGTCGGCTGCGGTGGCATTCCGCGGCAAGGCGTCGGCCGCCGGAAGCCATGCAAGCACGGCAGCGACGAACACGCAGATCAGGTTTCGCGGCGCGGCAGGGCGATCCATATCTGCACAGTTCACCCAGATCGCCCAGATGCGGCAAGGCGTATCGGCAAGGAAACCTGCCCTCGCCGTGGCGGGCCGCGAATTCCGATCGAAACCGGGCGGGGGTGATCGGTACAACCCCGCATCTGATCGATTCGCCATGAAGGGCGGATGCACGTGCGGCATGGATGCCGAAGGCCGTTGATTCCTCTGTCTCCCGGCGCGCCTCGGAGGCTGGCCGCGTTGGTGGCCTGCTGCGCCATGCTGGTCGTCTTCGCATCGGCGTCGTTCGGGCAGACCAGCGAGCCGACAGTGAGCCCGTGGGCCACTGGCGGCACCAAGGCAAAGGCTGGCGACACCGACGGCAAGCCGACCGGCGATCTGCGGCTGGCCCAGGTGCCCGTGACGCAGGCGCAGCCGCTGCCGGGATACGTGATCCAGGGGGGCGCCATTCCCAAGGGTTGGCAGCCGCAGGCCGTTCCCTACCAGGTGGTCGGGCCTGACGGGCGGCCGGTCACGATGTATTACGCGCCGACCTACACGTTCACCTATCCGATCGGCCCGCCGGTGATCGCGACCTCGCCGGTGAATCGGCCGCAGGCCTACGGACAGCCGGCGGCGAACGGCTGGAACTACCGCACGAGCGGCGCGTCGCAGCCTGCCTACACGCTGCCTCCGCCCACCGTTGCCCGCTATCAGCCGGCCCCCTATCAGTATCCCGCCGGTGCGCAGCAGCTGTCGGGCACGCCGATCGTGCCCCCCGCCGGGCAATACTCGCCGCCGCCGGTTTATGCCGCGCCGGCCGCTCCGCCGCTCCAGCCCTATGCCCCGCCGCCGACGTTCGCCCAGCAGCCGGTTCAACAGCCGATGTCGCCGCCGCCATCGCAATGGGGCCCGGCGACGGACGTTCCACCGGCTCCGCAGGCGAATCAGGCAGGTGAGATGCTCGCGGCCGCCGCGCCCCCCGTGATGGCCGGTGCCGCCGGGGCGGCGATGGCGTCGTCAGCGGCTTCCGCACCGCCGCCGACAATGGTCTCCGTACCGCAGGCCATTCCCCAGTCTGGTAGCCCGTCTGGGCCGATGCAGCCGGTGAGCTCGTCGCAGCCCCAGCCCCCCGCCGGCCGATCGGCCAACTCCCATCTCTGGCGGGTCGTCGGCGTGCACGACGGCGACACGATCACCTGCCTCGACGAAAACAACCAGCAGCAGAAGATCCGGATGGCTGAGATGGACGCCCCGGAACTCGGGCAGGATTTCGGCAAGGTTTCCCGCGACGCCATGGCGAGCATGGTGTTTGGCAAGACCGTCGAGGTGGTCGACGACGGCAAGGATCGCTACGGCCGCTGGATCGGCCACATCTACGTCAACGGCACCGACGTCAACCGGCAGATGATCGCCACCGGCAACGCCTGGCACTACGCGGCCTATTCGAAGGACAAGTCTCTGGCCGCGCTGCAGACCGAGGCCAAGGCCCAGAAACTCGGTCTCTGGGTTCAGCCAAACCCCACGCCGCCGTGGGAGTATCGCAAGAACGGCAAGAAGTAGGCTGGATCGCCAAAGATCCAGCGACGGTCCGCCCTTTTATCTTGCCCAGTCGTCGCAATGCGACCATCGGATACCCCTCTAAGTAAGGGTATCTCCTCCTGCCGAAGTCACTGCTGCACACCCCACTTCGGGGTGGTGTCTCGTGGCGACTCGGAGGGGAACTGAGATGAACATGGTGGCGATCGTGGCATTCTGTGGGTCTGCCGTCCGCTGGTTCCGGCGGGCGCGTCTGGCGACGGCTGCGGTCGCCGTCGGTCAGGTGATGACGTGCGCGGCGGCCAATGCCCAGGACATCGGGCCGCTCGTGGAGGAGCCGCTCTGGACGACCTATGCGCTGACCGATGCGCTCTTCTGGGGCCGCGACAATCAGGCCGCGAACCAGCCGCTCGTCGTCGGCGTCAACGACGGCGCGGCGATCGTTTCGGGTCGGGACCTGCAGTTTCCATTCAGCGAGGGAGTGCGGGCCTTCTACGGCCGCCGCCAACCGCAGGACGGCGGCTGGGAGATCGGCTACTGGGGTATCTACGGCCAGTCGGCGACACAGATTGCCACCGGCAACACCCAGAATTTCATCCAGATGCCGCAGCCGATCGGCAGCAGTCTGACCGCCGACGGCGAGAATGCGATCGTGAAGTACAACTCGACGATCAACAGCGCCGAGGCGAACATCTTCAGCACGAGTCACGAATGGAGAGACGCCTCGGGCTCCTGGCTCACCGACGACTGGATCGTCGGATTCCGTTACATCGGGGTGGAGGAGTCCTCGTCCATCAATATCAACTGCTGCGTCAATACGACGGACACCAACATTCCCTATGCGGTCCAGACGCAGAACAACATGTTCGGCGCCCAGGTCGGCAGGCGGTTGCGCTGGACCTGGGAACGCTGGGCGATCGAGACCTGGGGCAAGGCCGGCATCCTCGGCAACAGCCAGCAGGCGATCTCGGCCCCGCTCGTCGATTACAACGGCTTCCAGCAGCGGCCCGGCTACTCGACCTGGGGAAGTTGCGTCGGCTTCGTCGGCGACATCAACCTCTCGACGATCTACCGGCTGACCGATGTCTGGGGCATCAGGGCCGGCTACAACCTGATCTGGATCGACGGCCTGGCCCTCGCCCCGAATCAGTACAACTTCGGCGTCAACGAAGGTGCCGGCTCGGCGCTCGTCTCGGGGGGAGGCGTGTTCATGAATGGCGCCAATCTCGGCCTCGAGGCCCGCTGGTAGGCCGGCAGGGCTTCAGCGGCTGGCGTAGGCGTAGCTGTCGACCGTGGTGCCGGCGCCCGCCAGCCGCAGCCCGACGGCTCCGGGTCCGGGCAGCGTGGTGTCGTGGACGGAGGCGAGTTTCACGCCGTTGAGATAGAGCGTCAACGACGAACCGATGCAGTCGAAGCGAATCCGCCCCGAACCGCCCGCCACGGGAGTTGAGGCGAGGAGCTTCCAGCGGATGCCATTGTTGACCCAGATCCGGCCGAAATAGGCGTCGCCGACCTTTTCCAGACCGGCCCAATACATGCAGTGGTCGACCGTGCCCCTGAAGCGGGCGGCCAGACCGGCCGATATCCCGGAGCCGATGTTCACCACGGCCTGCGTGATGGAATTCCGCACCGTGACCTGGGAACTCGAGTCTTTCACGTTGACCCCGTAGAGCGTCGCCAGGGAGGGGGCGTCGATCCGCGAGAGGACGGTCGTATCGCTGATCGACGTGTTGCCGTAGACCTGCACCCAGTTGCTCCCGAGATAGGGGCTGTCAGGCTGGATGAAGGCGTCGCTGAAGGGGGATGTTATGGCCGTGGGCGTGGGAGGCGTCAGGGCGATGGCCTGATAGTTGTCGGCGACGGCCCCCGGGCCCACGAAGCGGATTCCCATCGTGCCCGGTCCGGTGATTCCTCTGTTGGCGGCCGCCGCGATCTGCCTGCCGTTGAGAAAGAGCGTCAGGGCGGAACCCGTGACATCAAACCGCAGGATGCCAGAGCCGCCCGGCGACAGGCCACTGGCGAGGATCCTCCAGCCGGTGCCGTTGTTGACCCAGATTCGGCCAAAGAAGTTGAAGCCCGACCGCACGAGCCCGGCGGCGTACATGCGGGCGTCTCCCGCGCCCGTGTAGCGGGCCACGAGGGCGACCGACGTGCCGTTGACGATGTTGACGAACGCCTGGCCGCTCGAGTCCCGTGTCGAGACGCCGTTGAGCGCCATGATGGAGATGTTGTTGAACCGCGAGACGACCACGTTGCTGGCCACGGCCAGATTGCCGATCCGCTTGGTCCAGGAACCCGGCAGGTAGGGGCTGTCGGCGGTGTTGAAGCTGTCGGTGAAGGGTAGCGCGGCGGTCAGCGGCAGGGGCGGCGTCAGCGTGGACTGCGAGTAATTGTCGAGAGAACCGCCAACGCCCGTGAAGCGGATCCCGACGCCGCCCGCCCCGGTGATCGCCGTGTCGAAGGCCCCGGCGACGCGAATGCCGTTGAAGAGCAGCGTGAGCGACGAGCCGGCGACCTCGAACCGGAGCACTCCCGAGGCGGCGGTGATGATGCCGCTGGCAAGCGTCGTCCAGGCAGCGCCCGTGTTTCGCCAGATGCGGCCGATGAAGCCGCTGCCTGAGCGAGCGATGTTCGCGAGATACATGCGTGTATCACCGCCGCCTGTGTATCTGGCGACGAGGCCCGCACTGCTGCCCGCCCGGAGGTTGACGAAGGCCTGACCCGCCGAGTCGACGATCTTGACGTTGTTGAGCGTGGCGATCGAGACGCCTTTCACTTGGGCCACGGCCTGTTGATCGGCGATCCCGATCGAGCCGATTCGCGGGTTCCAGAAGCCGGAGAGTGTCGGGCTGTTGGGTTGGGAGAAGCTGTCCGTGAAGGGCTGAAGAGCGGGAGTCGGAGGAGGAGGGGGTGGTGGTGGTACCGGGGGGACGACCGGCGTCAGCCCAAGCGAGTTCATCGCACCGCTGATGTTGAGCCGGCCGCCGGTGACCGTTTTGCCCACCATGCTTGGAATGGTGTCGGCCGAGGCGAGGATCGCAGACCGGGCCGCGGCGACGGTCAGACCGGGCTTTCCAGCATTCAAAAGCGCGACGGCGGCCGTGACCTGCGGCGCGGCCATCGACGTGCCCGAGAGGAAGCCGTAGGTGCCGCCGGAGAGCGTGGAATAGATCAGGCTGCCGGGAGCAGCGAGATCGACCGTCGTCGGGCCATAGTTGGAAAAGCTGGAGAGATTGTCGGATTGGTCGCTGGCGGCGACGGCGATCACGTTGGGAACGTCGTAACTGCTGGGATAGCGGGGGACGACGTCGTTGTTGGAGGCGTTGTTTCCGGCGGCAGCGACGAAGACGACGCCGATGTCGTTCATGGCGGCGATGGCGTCCCGCATCACCACCGACGCTGCCGTGGACGCACCCCAGGAGTTGTTCGAGACCACGATGTTGGTCTCGAAGTCCCGGCGCATCATCGTCACGTAGCTCATGGCGGCAAGCGCCGCCGAGACGGTGCCGAGGCCGTTGTCGCCCAGGATCTTCAGCGGCATCAACGCCACCTGCCAGCCGAGACCGGTGATTCCAATGCCGTTGTTGCCGACGGCGCCGATGATCCCGGAGACGTGCGTGCCGTGGCCGTAGTTGTCCTCGACGTTGTTTGTGTCGCTGAAAAAGTTCCAGCCGTAGACATCGTCGATGAAGCCGTTCTGTTCGTCGTCGATCCCGTTGCCGGCCACTTCCCTGGGGTTGAACCAGGTGTTGGCGACGAGATCGGGATGCGAGAGGTCGAGACCTGAGTCGAGCACCGCGACGACGACGTTGCGGGCGCCGGTCGTGACGTTCCAGGCCGTCGGGGCCTGCACGATCGGAGGGGCCCACTGCAGCGGATAGCCGGGATCGTTGGGAACGGAGGACGTTCCCGTGCCCGGGATCGAGGGCACCGTGCCGGTGGCGGGGGGCGCGTCGATGATGAAGTCGGGCTCGATCGCCAAAACGCCCGGTGTATGGGCAGCCCAGTCGATGACCAGCTGCGGGTCGGCAGCGGGAGCGATGAGCGAGAAGAATCCCTCGCCCAGCGAGACGGTGGTCCAGGTGACGGGCACGAGTGCCGGTGGGATGGCCACCGATCCAAAGGGCGTGGCCGATTCGTACTTGCCGTTCCAATAGCCGGGCCGGACATCGGTGAGCTGTCCCTGCCAGAGGATCTGCCCGGTCGGCTCCACAACCGTGGCGGAGGAAAACATGGCAGCGGAATCGCTGGCGAGCAGATGCCGCGGCTCCAGGGTTTCAATCTCGAGCCGGCCCTTGGAAAGCGAGCGGCCCGGATACCGATGCCGATTCATGGTCCGCACTCCTCCAGTTGCCGATTCGCTTTGGCCCGAGGCCAGAGCGTGATCGGAACAGGCATTCGTCCATGAACAGGTCCGTGGGCACGCGCCGTCCTGCGTGTCCAAGGGATCCTATGCGCGGAAAAGACCGCGGACCAACCGCTCTCGCTCTGCCTTTCTGAAAATTTTTGGCGTGGCTTGTCCGTGGCATGGCGGTGCGCGTACCAATCCACTGCCGAGGTTGTCGCAGGCGAGCATGCAGATGCCGCAGGCGATCGCCTCTGTCGCACAGACAATCGATGTGTCGGAAAACGAGTTGAGGGAACATCCCGGCCGAAGCCGGGCGGTTCTGCAACGCGAGAGCCGGCGCGAGTGAACACACGGGTGTTCGTTCGCGCCGGCTTTTTTTGTTTTTCGGCATCTCGGAGCAGCGCTGTGCGGAAAAAGACAACCATCCCGGAGCAGCGCCATGAACGTTTTCGACACACTTTTTCCGCGGCGAATTCAGCCCCGGAAGGAACTGCCGCAAAGCCGGGCCGTTTCGGCTCGCCGCAACAGGCTCCGCGATCTGGAGCAGGCCGAGCGGCTGGAGGATCGGCTGGCCCTGGCGGTGGTGACGCCATTCGCGGTCGCCTACACCACCAACGCCATCGGCGACATCACCTTCGCCTCGAACACGCTGATGACGTCTCCGGGTAACTCGCAGGCCGCGATCGACGCAAGAAACGGCGTCGGGCCGAACCTCAACGACGACGACTGGGACATGGCCTACGTCGACATCGACGGCGACGCCGCGACGTTTAATTCCAGCTCCGCTCAGCTCGTGCTGCCCGCGGGCGCCGACGTGCTCTTCGCCGGGCTCTACTGGGGGGCCCGGACGAATTCCAACGTCAGCGACAGCGTGTTGCAGGCGGTCAAATTCAAACGGCCCGGCGATGCCGGCTATACCGACATCACGGGGGCCGTGGTCGGCAAGGTGGTCGGTGGCGTCTCCAATCTGCCGGCCAACGTGCAGACCTACGGCGCCTTCGAGGATGTCACGAGCCTCGTGCAGGCGACCGGCGCCGGCACCTACACGATGGCCAACGTGCGGGGCGATCCGGGGAACATCAACCACTTCGCCGGATGGTCGCTGGTGGTGGCCTACGAGGCGCCGAGCGAGGTGGCCCGAAATCTCACCGTCTTCAACGGATTTGCGGCCGTCAGCAACAACTCTGCGGCGGATCGGAATGTGACCGTCCCGTTTACCGGCTTCATTGCACCACCCAGCGGCGACGTGAACGCCACGCTCGGTTTCGTGACCTACGAGGGGGATCTCGGCATCACAGGCGACAGCGCCTTCCTGGAGGGGGGCCAGGGAGAGACGCAGCTCTCGAACGCGACGAATCCGGCCAACAACTTCTTCAACAGCTCGATCACGAATCGGGGCGTCACCGTCACGACGAAGACCCCGAATTACATCAACCAACTCGGCTTCGACGCCGATCTCGTCGCCACGACGAACGTCATTGCCAACGGTGCCACGAGCGCACAGGTGCGACTGACGAGCACCCAGGATCAGTATTACCCCGGTGTGATCACGACCAACATCGAGCTCTATGCGCCGAAAGTGACGGTCCAGAAGTCGGTGACGGATCTCAACGGCGGGGAGGTGATCGCCGGGGATCAGCTGCGGTACACGGTCACGGTGAGCAATGCCGCCAATGCCCTCGACGCCGCCGCAAAAGTCATTCTTCAGGATCTCATCCCGGCCAATACCACATATCAGCCGGGCACGCTTGTGATCACCGCCGGAGCAAACGCAGGCCCGAAGACCGATGCCAGCGGCGACGATCAGGCGGAATTCGATTCGATCGGCAACAAGGTGCAGTTTCAGTTGGGCACGGGAGCGACGGCATTTCAGGGAGGAACGCTCGCTGCCGGAGCGACGACGACGATGACATTCGACGTCACCGTGAATCCGGATGTCGCCGTCGAGACGCTGATTCGCAACAAGGCGGTCTCCACGTTCGTGGCCGAGACGAGCCGATTTCAGTTGTCCGCCAAATCCGCCGACGTCGACGTGGTCTGCAGGCCGTCGGGCGATCTTGCGATTCTGAAGACGAACGGACAGACGACGGTGGTGGCGGGTGACCCGCTGATCTACACGATCACGGTGACAAACACGGGTCCCAGCACGGCGACGAACGCACTCGTGGCAGATACGTTTCCGGGCGATCTGCAGAACGTGACCTGGACGGCCGCCTATGCCGGCGGTGCGAGCGGGGCGCCGAACGGCGTTGGGAATATCAGCACGCTGGTGACCGTGCCGAAGAACGGCACGGCCGTGTTCACGGTGACTGGGACGATCAATCCGGCGACGTCGGCCACCACGCTCGTCAACACCGCGACGGTGACGCCGCCGGCGAACTTCATCGACCGGAACCCGGCCAACAACAGCTCCACCGACACCGACACGCTGGTGCGACAGGGCGACCTGGCCGTGACCAAAACCGACGGCCAGGGCACGGCCGTGCCCGGCTCGCCGCTGACCTACACGATCGTGGTTACGAACACGGGCCCGAGCACGGCAACCAATGCCGTGGTCGCGGACCTCATTCCCGCGGACATCGTCGGCGTCACCTGGGCTGCAACGTATGCCGGCGGGGCGACCGGGCCGAACAACGGGATCGGCAATCTGAATGCGGTCGTGACCGTGCCAAAGAACGCCACCATCACCTTCACCGTGAACGGCACGATCAAGGCCTCGGCAACCGGCACGCTCGTCAACACGGTGACGGTGACGCCCCCGGCGAACTTCACCGATCTGAACCCGGCGAACAACACCGCGACCGACAGAACCCAGCTCGAGCCCACCGGCGATCTCTCGATTCTGAAAACCGACGGGAAGGTGAGCGCGATCCCTGGCACGCCCGAGACGTACACGATCCTGGTGACGAATCCCGGTCCGAGCGACGTGGTGGGTGCGATCATCAACGACACGTTCCCGACGGCCTTGCTGAACCCGACCTGGACGGTGTCGTACAGCGGCGGCTCGAGCGGCCCGTTGCTGGGCGTGGGGAACATCTCCGGGGTGCTCGTGAACCTTCTGGCGGGCGGGACGGCGACGTTCACGGTGACCGGCAC
>Ga0114972_10001042_pt1 | contig 20903 bp, 14 predicted proteins | sample M_140807_EF_Meta_FD_87354 | JGI IMG/M metagenome (GOLD analysis project Ga0114972, IMG submission 87354) | Freshwater microbial communities from Lake Montjoie, Canada to study carbon cycling - M_140807_EF_MetaG | ecosystem: Environmental > Aquatic > Freshwater > Lake | place: Lake Montjoie...
GCTCCAGCAGTGGTAGCTCCAGCAGTGGTAGCTCCAGCAGTGGTAGCTCCAGCAGTGGTAGCTCCAGCAGTGGTACCTCCAGAAGCGGTAGCTCCAGCAGTGGTAGCTCCACCAGTTTTACCTCCAGCAGTTGCGCCGCTACCAGCAGATCCACCAGCGGCAGGTGCGACAGGTTTAGGTCCACCACCAGCCGCACCAGCACCAGTCGGTGCCACTGAAGGAGGCGCGGTTGGAGTGGTTGAATCTCCACCTAAAATTAGCGGCAATCCGTTTGGCGAAGATCCAAAAATGACAACTTTTGAGTTGTTAGACTCAGCCAATTTAAGTGTTGCTTCAATTCCGCGGATCTTCACATAATTATCCGTCAATCCCACGTTCACAATGTCTTGGTATTTCTTTATACCGCCCGCCTCAACTTCTTTACGCTCAGCCTCAAGACGCGCAGCTTGCACTTTGAACACGCCGGCTTCAGCGATCTGCGACTCTGCAATTTTATTACGAATAGCTGCCTGTATCTCTGCTGGAAATTCCATCGATTCAAGCTGCACTGCTGTAATGCGCAACAACCTGACATAGTCAAGGCCGGGAGGACCGAGTTTTTCTAAGATTACTTGGTCAGACATAATCGCGATTTCATTCACAACATTGTCAAGCTGTTTTGTAAAAGCCTCTTGCGAAGTCAATTCGGCAAACATCACTCGAGTCTTACCAGTGACCTCAGGCAAAATCAATTTCTCTACATAATCAGGCCCAACAAATTTGTGCAACATCGGCAATCCGTACTTGTTCACCTGAAATTGAAAAGACACTTTTATATCTGACCTGAGTTGATCCTTGGTCAACACTTCCATTTCAATTTTCTTCAGCTGCATCCGAGCGTCATACTGAGTGACAGTATTCAAAGGGAAAACGATATTGACGCCTTCGTCCAAAATCTTGTCCATCGCGATACCGCCAAACAAGGGGCGATAAATCACACCAACAAAGCCAGCCGGAATGATGATCACGACTCGTTGCCACAGCACAACCACAGTAATGGACAGAAGAATGACTGAAAAAGTCAAACCAATGTAATTACGGGCAACCCAATTGTGGATGATATTCACGAACCAAGTCAACGGATAGAAGATAAAACCCACTATCCGCTTACATAGAGTTAGAAATCGACTGAGCATAATTTAATCTTGATGTTTCGCGTGAAGAGACCGACCGTTTTCCATGTAAATGACATGATCTGCTAACTCGTAGTACTGGTCATCATGTGTAATCGCAATCACTGTCTTACCTAGCTCTCGCAACTTTGGAATAATTCGCTCATAAAACTCTTGTCTAAATTCTGGATCCTGATCTGCAGCCCATTCATCCAAAACAATAATTTGCTTCTTTTCAAGCAACGCAACCAACAAAGCCAGGCGCTTTCGCTGACCCGTTGAAAAATTGAGATCAGAGAAAATGCCCTCATCAATGGCAACCTTGTTTTCCATTTGAAATAGGGTCAGCAACTCGTTGAGTTCAGCCTCATCAGTGGTCGGTATGCCATACAATTTCTTAAACAAATAAAAGTCGCTAAATACAACAGCGAACAGATCGCGATATGCCGCATTGCTCGGTTCAGCAATAGGTTGTCCATTCACGAGCAATCTGCCAGACTGAGATTGATACAACCCTAGCAACACACGCATCAAGGTGGTTTTACCAGAACCGTTATTACCCCGAATAAAATACACTTTGCCGATCTGAAACTCGTAACTAATTGGGCCAAGCGCAAAGGGTCGCGCGACCCCTTCCCCGCTGTGCAGATAGGTAACTTCTTCAAGCGCCAGCGTCTTAATCTCTGAAAACTCAGTCAGCCCAGGGGTGGTTCGCTCGGTATGTTCATACGAAAGTCTTTCGCTAAGTTCGCGTAAATTACGAGCCGCCGAGTTTGCCATAGTCATATTAGGCACCACAACAATTGCAGCAGACACTGAGCTTGCTAAAAACAAAGCGGTCGTCGTAACCGTCAGCACATCCGACGAAAATCCAGGTGTGAAAATCGGCACGACAAAAATGATCAAACCAACCACAAGATACATTAGCATCTGTAAATATGTGAAAAACTGCACAACGTCTTGAACCAGTTTTGTTTTTTCAGTTTTGACCACTCTCGCTTCAGCAATGAGATCGCGAGTCAACCCCAATGCTCGCTGCGAATTCATTTTCACTTCTTTATAACCGCTTAAAAAGGCCGCATACATCCCATTGACCTGCGCCTCTTTTACCGACAACACCCGCACTCCACCAACCAACTTATTGAGTTCGATGACCCCGAAAAAAGACACCACGGCGATTGCAACTGAAAGGATTAAGCAGGCCGTCAGCGATATTGTGGCCATGTAAAGCATCAGAAAGCACACGGTTAGCAAAGATTGAAACAAAGACAGTACGGAATTGACTTGTTGCGATACCATCTCGGTGTCTCTGTTCAGGACTTCGAGGATGTAATCGCGACCCAATTTATCCACCTTGAGCAAATTAGAGCGAAACACATCATGCATGATGCGAATTTTGAAGCGATAGATAAACTGTTGAGCCTTTGCAACGTTTTCTCTGTTTGAACGCTGGGCGGCAAGCAAAAACACCACAAATATGACGGCATACGCAACAAACATAAGCGTCACACTTTCATTTTTTGAAACGCTTGCTGCCGCCTTGTTAATCACGGCGATCAGCAAAGTGTTAAGGGTGCCCACCAAAGCCGCCAACAGACACAATTGCCTCAAGTGTTGAGGATTTGAGTCTGTTAAGAAGTTAATAAGCTCAGATTTAACTGGATTCAGCATCGGGAAACTTGTTCATTTAAAAAAATAGGGGTCACTCGCGGTACGTGACCTCAAGCCTGTGCCTGCACGGTTTTATCTTTAAATCTTGCTTTACGTTTTTCAATTTGTGCAGCGATGTATTGCCTGATTTTTTCTGGCTGAAAATCGTGCATTCGTCCATCGGCCTCAAAGTGGCTGATGAAGGCGGCACCAATCGCCTTACTCGTCACATATGAGATTGAGGGTTCTACCACAAACATAACAATCGGACCAATTCCGGGCGCAAAGCGCGCCATTTGCTTGGCCAGCACGCCTGCTAGCGTTTGCGTGGCTGCGCCACCCGCAACACCTGACGCAATCGCCACTGCAGCTGTGCGCTCGAAGTCGACCTTATAAAGCTTACATAAGTCATAAATCATCTTGACCTGTACGCCAGAGATTGCCGCCATATCCACAAAAGGGGTCGGTATAAAACTGACAGCGACTGACCACCGCGACCAACGCGCAACAATCTTTTGGGCCGCTAATTTGGTTTTATTGGCCTCTGCCTTCAAAGACACGCGCGCTCGACTCAATTCGTTTTGAAAAATATCTTCAGCAGTCAAATACGAACCAGGCAACCCACCCCCAACGGTCGGCGAGCTCAACGCCCCTGGTTGCTCAAGCACCTTGATCGGGGTACAGGGATGACTGACAATTTCTTCTTCACGATTCGAAGTCGGCAGGGCCGAGCGAGCGATCTCTGCTGCCATCAATTGTTCTGCAGTCTGCGCGCTCGCAACCTTCACGTCCTGCGGGGGTTGTGCCGTTACCGTAGCGTTCACGAACGCTGGCTTGGCAGGTGTCGCTTTCGTAGGGCTCGATTGAGCTTGAGTCGCTTGGGTCGACTCACTGGCAGTCATCGTTTTTTTAGCGACCGAAATTGACTGACTCGCCTCGGTGGCAAGCATTTCGCTTGAGGGAACAACATTTTTTTTGCGTGAGCGCGCAACCTTTGCAACCTTTGCAACCTTTGCAACCTCTGCAACCTTGGCAACCTTTGCAACCTTTGCAACCTTGGCAACTTTGGCAGCCTTCGCAACTTTGGCAGCCTTCGCGACCTTTGAAGTGTCAGCAGCATTCGGGCTCTTCGCAGACTTTTTCGCCGTATCAGCCGGTTTGGCGCGAGTCGAGATTTCGTCTAACGGATTCTTCAGGATTGTTTTGCGTGATTGCGTGACCATGATTTACCTTAACTGATGCGCGATCACTTCGTGCGCGAGCGCACGAAAATCATCTGCGACACTTGAGCTTGGTTGATACTGCAATATGCTTTTCCTAAAGGATGGCGCTTCTGCCAAGCGAATATTTTCTCGAATGCGCGCAACTAATACCTGCTCACCAAATCTTTCTATTAACGCCTCGATAATATCTTTCGAATGACGAGTGCGCTGATCAACCCGACACGGTAGCAATCCTAGTAACGACAACTGAGGGTTCAGTACGTCTTTCACGTCATCAAACGTCTGCATCAACTGCGCAACACCCGATAGCGTCATCACATGCGTCGTCACAGGAATTAACACTTGCTGTGCCGCACACAATGCATTCAAGGTCATCAGACCGAGCGTGGGCGGCGTGTCAATCAACACATAGTCAAATGCCAAATTATCAAGCGAGGCCAACCGTCTTTTTAACCGCGTCTCAACGGCCAGTTCGCCTGCTAAAGACTTTTCGATACTGGCCAAACTTCGGCTACCGGCCAATAAGCTTAGCCCCTCTGTATTTGAGTCGACTAACAGGCTATTTGCCGCAACCTTAGTGGTGAATAGTTCAAAGACTCCACGCGCATCGTTGTCTGCCCCGAGCCACTGACTAGCATTTGCCTGAGGATCAAGATCAATCAGAAGAACCTTTTGTTTAAGTTCTGCCAGCGCCGCCGCCAGGTTAACGGCCGTCGTTGTCTTAGCACAGCCTCCCTTTTGATTTGCAACCGCGATTGTGATGGTCATGGCTGAAACAACGCTTGACTAGTTTTCATGACAATGCGGCTTACTCCGCAAGAGGTGAGGTCACCCAACCTACAATCACCCACTACCAACTTAGCCTCAGTCCACATTTATTTCGGCCTCGTCAAGCTCTCATTAAAGACCTCGCGGTACTTATTCAGCAAGGCAGGATAGCGGCGCATCTTTTGAGCCAACGCCACTTGCTCTGCAAATTTTTGTCGCAGCTCTGCACTGCATTTTGATCGTTTAGAGAACGCCAGGAACCCTTCAGAGCGGGTCGGGTAGGTATTCAAAACTTGTATCGTTGTGCCAAGATTTCTAATCATCATCTGTTCGTAGATAGAATTTTCATAACCAAAAATGTAATCCACCTTTTTATCGATTAACAGATCGATGACTTTGTCGATGCCCGGTGCGATGGTCAGATTTAAATTTTTCTTCACAAACTGTCCAAAAAAACCATCGCCAAACGTCCCGCCAGCCTCCATCGCCCCGGCGAGGGGCTTGAGGTTTTCTAAATTGTTCAGTTCAAATGCTTCGCCTCGCCGAACGACCACGTAGAGAAATTGACTAGACATGGCCGGGCGCACAAAGTCAAGATATCGCTCGCGCTCTTCAGACCAATTGGCCGAAATTACCACATCAACCTCACCGCGATACGCCGCATCCAAAGCCTCGCGCCAGGTCGGATACGGCCGCATCACAACATTGTCAATACCCGCCGAGCGAGCGACACCTTCAGCAAATTCAACAGCAGCACCAATCAGCTTGCCATCACTTAGCCAAGAAGAGGGCGCGGCTGTCGGTGGCCCAGTCACCGTAAGGGTTGAGCAGACTTGCGCCACGCCCGAACCACTCGCCAGGCACAGCAACAATGCTAAAAGGGACCATAATTTTTTCATTTTTTTCACAAATGGGGTGACCACCTTCAGGCCACCTGATTTCGCTCCCTGACTTCACTATAAAAGTATAGGTTTAAAGCGACAAAAACCCTTGCAAAAAGCTGACCCAACACTGTCAAAAGCTCTCATTTGGCGTGCCTTAGACAATATGCATGATGGTAGAACGTATAATCCGACGATAAAACCAACGAATATACTTTTTTTACCTGTTGCAATGCAAATATGAAATATCTTTTTGCGCCCATACTAGTGTTGATCAGTGTTTTGTGTTCGGCAGCCCTCGCACAACCTGCGACAAGCCCTGCCCCCGCAGCGACACCCAACCCACCAAGTACGCCACAAGTTACGCCCCCAAAACCGTCTCAAGGCAAGGACGCTCAGAACTCGTATTCAACGGCGGTCCAACCTGACAACTGGGTTTGTAGTTTAAATGCTGCGTACTTTAATATTTGGCGACTTGAAGTCAGGATAACAAACCTGTCAACTTATCGCCTACAAAACTGCACCGCGTCGCGTTTGGCTAAAGTCACTACCGCCTCTGCTGCAGCTCAATTAAAGGCGGTTTCATACTTCTCGACCATTGTCAAGGGTGGTTCACATCAGCAGATTATGGACACCAATTTGACCCCTGTGTCATCAGAGTATTTCTGGGTGAGCGATCTTAAGTTTTCTGTTATGGGCACAGCGCGAGTCAGCCTCAGGCAACTTTTAAGCACCACAAAACTCACGACGACAAAAAATTTGTCTTTGGCGAGCTACGTCCCATTCACAGTGCGTGGTGAAGCGCATTACATCTGGAACACTGGTACTCTGGTGCATCGGCTTGTCTCACCCAAAGGCGAGACATACATAATGGTTGGCTATACCCAAGAGGTGCAGCCCAGTTTGACGCGCGATAACCTCTCAAACCTAGACACAATGCTCAGGCTGCCGCCCGGCTGGAGGTTTGAAAATTATTTTCTCGATAGAAATATTGTCGTTCGTGCGGGCATCGACAACGACAACTCTGTCGAGACACTCTTTGACGATCTGAATAACAACTACGTGCTGTACGAGTAGCAAGTCAAGCGCAAATCGCTGACAATCTGCCTTTTAGGGTCAGGCGCTGTTTCCGCCCCTGCTCAGTGACGGTTTTTGTGAGGTTACTACGCAGCCGAAAGGTAAAATACAAGGCACTATTTTTGATGCGCCGCGCCCACCCTATGAGCACACTTCCTGCGATTCGACACGGCTCTGCATTGCCTGATCGAGTCAGCAAACTTGAGAATTTGTCTAATGCTCTTCTTGCTGTTTCGGCGTCGACACCGATCGTTTTTATTGACAGCCAAGGCCAAGAGAACAACCTCAGCTATGGACATCTGGTTGAGTCAGCCAAATGCATTGCTACAGGGCTAAAACAGCAAGGTCTACAACCTCGACAAAAAGTTTTATTGCAGCTGTCGCTCAGCGAAGATATTTTGCCCGTGTTTTGGGGTTGTCTCTTTGCAGGGCTCGAGCCGATCGTAGTACCGATTCCGGTCAGTTACGAGGTAGAGAGCCGCGCTCTTGAACAATTGATTCATATCTGGAAATTACTCGATCAACCTCTGATCTGCACGACTGCGGCGTTAGCGCCCGCACTGAGCGGCTCGAATCGCTCTCAAGAACTACAAAACGTTCATATCGCGAGCATTGAGAAACTTCGTCAGCACGCCTCGATCGAAACTGTATACCAAGCGAAATTAAGCGATGTCGCGTTTTATGTATTGTCCTCTGGTAGCACTGGATTATCAAAAGCCGTTGAACTGACCCACGGCAACCTCTTATCGCGCGCAATCGGCACCAACCTCTTGTGCGCCAGCCAACAAAGTGATGTCATTTTAAGTTGGTTGCCCTTTGACCACATCGGTAATATCTCGGCTTATCACATCAGCCCCGTTCTTGAGGGCAGTAAACTTGTCTACGCACAAAAAGAATTTGTTTTAGCGCGGCCCCTGCGTTGGCTCGATCTGATTGACAAGCACCGCGTGACCCACGGTTGGGCACCCAATTTTGCCTTTGCTCTGGTCAGCAAGGCGCTCAAAAGCCCAAGCAATGGGCAATGGGATTTGTCGTGCGTAAAAGGCTTACTTAGTGCGGGCGAATTAATCGCATATTCGACCGTCACCGAATTTCTCGAAGCGGTTCAACCCTATGGCTTACGTCGTGAAAGCTTGATCTCAGCCTTCGGGATGGCGGAAACCTGTTCTGGGGTCTCGTACCACTTACCTCCTGCCGGGCAGTCCATCAAGTTTGTCCATATTGACCGCCATCAGCTGAGCGGTGCGATTCGACATGTTGCGCCCAACGACTCTACCTGCATTTCGTTTGCCAGTTTAGGCCCTGTCATTCCAGGCATGTCGATGCGGATTGTTGACGAAAACAATCAAGTGGTCCCTGAAGAGACAGCCGGCAGATTTCAGCTACGCGGCGCTGGCCTGATGCCAGGCTACTATCGCAACCCGCAGGCCAATCAAGCATTTGTTGAAGATGGTTGGTTTGACACTGGCGATGCTGCCTTCATCTCAAATGGTGAACTGGTCATGCTTGGCCGTGTGGGGATGGGGATTATCGTTAATGGTGCAAACTTATCAAATACCGAGATCGAGTCTGCGGCCGAACAAGTCGAGGGTCTCGAGCCTTCATATACCGCTGCATGTGCAGCGTTTGCGCCCGGCACAGATAGACTTCACCTTGTGGTGTTTTTTCACACCTTGGTCACCGACGAGCGTGAGTTAGCGAGTTTATTTAAGCAAATTCAATCAAAGCTCACTCAACACGTTGGTATCAAAGCCGACTTCCTCATCCCCCTTGACGCTGCAGCGATCCCAAAAACGGCGATTGGAAAAATCCAGCACAAGCAACTGAGCGCACGTTTTCAACAAGGTGAGTATGCGGCGTTGATTGAGCGCGTCGAAGCTCTCCGCGCTGAGTATCACGAGGACCCGATAACCTCGGCACTCCCGGCCTCAGACATCGAGCAACAAATCGCCTCAATCTGGCAAGACGTTTTGGGTATTCCCCAGGTTGGCGTACAGGATAACTTTTTTGAATTAGGTGGCGATTCGTTATCGTTAATACAAGCGCATGAGCGACTCACTGAAATCTTCGGCCCGACCCTAACGCTCGTTGATTTGTTTACTTCACCAACGATCGAAATGCTCGTCAAACAGTTATCGGGTGAAAAAACCCAAGCCAGTCCAACAGAAAAGGGACAAGCACGAGCGAACGCACGCAATAGCCATCAGTCAACCGGGATAAGCAAAGACATCGCGGTAATCGGCATGTCGTGCCGCTTTCCAGGCGCTGATGACATTGATACCTTCTGGAAAAATCTGGCCGCTGGCGTTGAGTCCATTACTTTCTTCGACGACAACGACCTGCTCAAGAGCGGTTTTTCACGTGACGTCTTTGATCGGCCCGATTATGTCAAAGCTAGCCCGTTGATTTCGGATGCGCGAGGGTTTGATGCCGAATTCTTTGGCTATTCTGCACGCGATGCAGAACTCATGGATCCTCAGCAACGCCTGTTTCTCGAATGCGCCTGGGAAGCTTTTGAAGTTGCTGGCTACGATCCCACCACGTACCCAGGGGTAACGGGTGTCTATGCAGGCGCTGCAATGAACACCTACTTGCTGAACAACGTGCTTCCAAATCGAAGCATGCTGGATTCGCAGGATGATCTGAATGTTGCAACACTCGATTCAATGGGCGGCTTTATGCTCATGGTCGCAAACGATAAAGACTACCTCACCACTCGCGTCTCTTATAAGTTGAACCTTGGCGGACCAAGCATCAATGTACAGACCGCCTGTTCAACTGGTCTGGTGACCGTACACATGGCCTGTCAGTCACTGCTGGCCGGCGAAACCGACCTCTTTCTCACCGGCGGTGCGTCGGTGCAATCTCCTGAGCACGCGGGCCATCTTTATCAACCAGGCATGATTGTCACGCCTGATGGGCACGTTCGGTCCTTTGATGCCGAGGCGCGCGGAACAATCTTTGGCAGCGGGGTCGGTGCCATCTTACTTAAAAGACTCGACGATGCTGTACGCGACGGCGATCATATCTTTGCCGTCGTAAAAGGCTCTGCAGTCAATAACGACGCTGGCGCTAAAGTCGGTTACATGGCGCCCAGCAGCGATGGCCAAGCTGTTGCCGTCGCAGAAGCGATTGCAGTCGCAAATGTATTACCCGAAACGATCGGTTTGGTTGAGGCGCACGGCACAGGGACCGAGATCGGTGATCCGATTGAACACGATGGCTTAGCTCAAGTGTTTCGCACTCAAACTCAGGCGATTGGTTTTTGCGCGCTGGGTTCAGTCAAAACTAATGTGGGGCACTTGCAGATTACATCTGGCACGGCGGGATTTATTAAGACCGCACTCGCACTTCATCACAAGCTCATCCCACCTCTTCTGAATTACAAGACTCCGAATCCAGCCTTAAAGCTCGAACAGAGTCCTTTTTATATCAATACAAAAGCTTGTGAATGGAAGACGACTGGCACACCGCGTCGAGCTGGCGTGAATTCATTGGGCATCGGCGGAACAAACGCGCACGCGATTCTTGAAGAAGCGCCCGCTGTCGTTCGCGTTGCAGCGACGCATGAGCGCACGGCGCATGTGCTGATGCTCACGGCTCGAAATGAAGCCGCCTTGCGCCAATACGCGGGGCGCTTTGCGCGCTATTTTACCGAGCACCCTGAGGTCAATCTTGCCGACGTCTGTTTTACCGCGAACACGGGTCGCAAAGTCTTTGATCAACGCGTGTCAATCGTTGGTGCAACTGCACAAGACTTCATCTCGCAGCTAACAGCACTTGAAAAAAATGAGTCATGTGCGAGTGCTTTCCAATACAACGCTAAATCCAGCACGAAAAGTAAAATTGGCTTTCTCTTTACCGGTCAAGGCTCACAATACCCAGACATGGGGCGGCATTTATTCGAAACTGAACCGGTATTTCGCGAGCACTTAACCCTGTGCGCTGAACTTTTTTCGCCCTTGCTTGACAAGCCGCTCTTAGAGGTCATGTTCGATCACGAGTCTGCAACGGGGCTCATTCATCAAACAGGATATGCACAACCCGCCTTATTTGCTCTTGAGTATTCATTGGCAAAATCTTGGCAGGCACTCGGCGTCATGCCCAATGTCGTGATGGGTCACAGCCTTGGCGAATATGCTGCAGCGTGCTTTGCCGGGGTCATGAGCCTAGACGATGCCGTTCGCCTAGTTGCCGGTCGCGCGAACTTAATGCAATCCCTCGAGCAGTCTGGTGAAATGTGGGCTGTCTTCACTAGTGCCTCAACGGTCCGCCCTTTGCTAGTGGGAGCAGGCAAAGAGATTTCGATTGCCGCTGAGAATAGCCCTGAGAACACCGTGCTTTCAGGCAGTAGCGCTGCTATGACTAAGGTGATTGCACGGCTCACCGCCTTAGGCGTTCGTACCCAAAAGCTTAATACCTCGCACGCGTTCCACTCAATATTGATGGAGCCCATGCTCGATCGTTTTGAACAAATCGCTCAAAGCGTAGAATTCCACAGCCCCCAACTCACGTTGATCTCGAATTTAACTGGCACTGCTGCCTCAGATGAGGTCACCATGCCTCAATACTGGCGCCAACATATCCGGCAGTCGGTCAAATTTCAAGCAGGCCTCGAACAGATGGCTGCGCTAGGCTGCCAGGTTTTTATAGAAATCGGCCCTCGACCAACCTTGACTGGGCTTGGTACGCAATGCCTGCCCGATGATTGCATCTGGCTACCCAGCATCAAGCCCTCTGAAGATAACTGGGCAACTATTCTGAAGAGTCTGGCGCAACTTGCCGTGCTTGGTTTGGCCGATTTGAAAAACTTAGATGATGGCAAACAACGGCTGCGCTTACCACTTCCGACCTATCCATTTCAACATACACCTTACTGGATTGAACGTCCTGCATCGCAGGTAACCTCGCCTCAGAAGCAAACGCAGACACTGCTCGGACAACGGCTGCAAATTCCAACGTTGTCGAATACGATTTTTCAGAACGACTTTAATCCTGTCGCCCTGCCTTTTTTAAATGACCATCTGATACACGGTGAGGTGGTGGTGTCGGGTGCGTGCCACGTCACGATGCTGTTAGACGCTTCGCAACTCTTATTCAAAGAGAAAGCTTTTTCGCTTCACAATATTCACTTCCCTGAACCCTTAGTCATCGAAAAAGATCAAACGCGCACCGTTCAAGTCGTGATCGATAAAAATGCGCAAGGTCACCGTGAAGCCCAATTAATCAGTTTTGATTCAGCGCTTTCTAACGACTCGATCCTAACGAGTCAGCATGCCCAAGCGGATATTGTTGAATCAACAATCGCTGTGAGTGAAGTGCTGGCGCTTGCGCCATTGCGTGCGGGCTTAACTCAGACCGTCAATATCGAAGAGTTTTTGCAAGAGTTAGCAGGCAGACAAATTGAACTTGGTGCAAGCTATCGCTGGGTAAAAAGCATCCAACGTAACGCCCGTGAAGCGCTTAGCGTGATCACAGAGCCTGCGTCGCGCTCTGGTCTGGCCATGCAACAACGCCACCCTGGGATGCTCGACGCAGGCTTTACGCTTCTGTTAGCGATGGGGATGCACCAAAAAGGCACGACATGGCTGCCCTTTGCGATTGAATCTGTGCGAGTACTCAAACAAGCTAATGAAGTACCTGCTTACGCATACCTCGTTCTACGTGATGGCAGTAATAACGAGCATGCCACTGCAGACGTCAAGCTGTGTGATGCCGCTGGAAATGTATTGATCGAATTAATCGGTTTACAAGCGCGTCAGGCCGATCTGTCTGCACTGAACCGCAGTGCTCAGCGCAAAATATCTGCGCTGATGCATGAAATCGTCTGGGAACCGATCGCTCCGAGCGCTTCAGTAATTAACATTAACGAAGTCTCTCTTGAAGAACCCTGGCTCATCTTGACTGATCGCCTTGGCATTGGCCATTTGCTTGCTCAACGCCTTGAGCAGGTCGGTCAGTCATGCATTGTGGTTCAAGCCAGCGGGGATAACTTCGCTCAGGCAAGCACAGCGACACGTACGATTGATCCATTCAGTGCGGTGGCCTTTTCTGACTTTATTCAAACACTTGGCCCCAATCCTAAGCTAGCTGGGATTATCAATTTATGGCCCTTGGATGTTTCAACGAATGGCGTGACCAACACCGTCCAAACGCAACTGACTTCTGGCGCTACGGTGCTGCATTTGATTCAGGCGTGTATCAAACATAACGTCAATATTCGACATCGAGTTTGCTTAGTCACTGAGCGTGCCCAAACCTTGATCGGCGACACGTTACCTTTGAGTATCGCGCAGTCGACGCTTTGGGGGATCGGCATGACTGCGGCGCTAGAGCACCCTGAACTTAAAGTCACTTGCGTTGATTTATCGTCATCTCAGCCTGAACTTGCCGCAAAGCACTTGTGGCATAGCATGCACCTCAAGCAAAACGAGTGGCGACTTGCGTACAGGTCTGAGCAAGCCTTCGTTGCGCGCATCAATCGGATTCGAGAGGCAACAACGCCTGAACAACAGTCACTTGTGTTTTCAGAGCACGTCACTTACGTCGTGACTGGCGCAACAGGTGGTCTCGGACTGGCTACCGCCACCTGGTTAGTTGAACACGGTGCTCGCCACCTGCTACTGTTGAGCCGTCAACCTCTTGCAACTCAGGCCCAGCAAGCCATCAACGTGCTGACTGAACAAGGTGCAACCATCACGCATCAATGCGTCGACATAGCTGATCGCCATGCACTAAAAGCCGCACTGCTCTCAACACAAGGCGAAGGGGCGCGTAAGCTGGGTATCATCCACTGCGCTGGCGTCTTAGACGATCACCTATTGATCGATCTGCAGTGGTCGAACTTTGATAACGCCTACTCTGCTAAAGTATCCGGAACATTAAATCTTGACGAGTTAACTCGGCAGCTTGAGGTTGACTGCTTTGTCATGTTCTCGTCGGCGGCGTCGCTGCTTGGTAACCGCGGCCAGGCCAACTATGCTGCGGCCAATAGCTTCATGGACGCGATCGCCCAGCAACGCAAGCTCGATGGCCTGCCCGCTCTGAGTATTAACTGGGGCCCTTGGGCATCAGTGGGTATGGCGCAATCTAATTCGACAATTTCTAGACAGCTTTCGGCACAAGGGTTTTCGGCACTTAGTACTCAATTAGCGTTACAGGCGCTGAGCAGCTGTTTGCTTGGGACTCGGACTCAGGTTGGCGTGATTGATTGTCAGTGGGATCAATACCTTCAAAGTGCCGAACAGCTTCAGTCTTTTTTAAGTCAAGTTGCAACTGTACCAATCAGCACGCAAGAACAACAACGCCAAAGTGTGCAATCTGCGATTGTTGAGCAACTTTCTCAGGCCTCTAAGACCGAGCGCTTAGGCCTGTTGACCACCGTTGTTCACACTCAGATTCGTAAAATTTTAGGGCTTGCCGACAGCATGGCGGTGCCTGAAGATCAAGCGTTGACCGATCAAGGCTTTGACTCACTGATGGCGGTACAACTGACCAATGCGATCGGTCGGATGCTCGGGCAACGACTGCCCGTAAGCTTGGTATTTAATTACCCTTCACCGAAAGCACTTTCCTTATATCTTTTAGACTTGCTCAATAGCCAACTCGCAACACCTGAACAGACGGCGGCAACGGATGTTGGTGCCAAGCCTTCTCAGACGAGTTCAAGCGACCGTGCCCGCTCTTTGCTCGACGATCTTGATAACCTGCTTGAACAATCATGATGACCAAATTTAATCGCTGGGTGACTTGCCCTTTTCCGCAGCCAGAGGCTGCATTACGTATGTTTTGCTTTCCGTTCGCGGGTGGTGGCGCCTCAATCTATCGCGGTTGGGGAAAACTATTCGGCTCGACCGTTGAGGTTTGTCCGATTCAATTACCTGGCAGAGAAAACCGCTTTAGCGAACCTGCGTTTAAAGAGGTGCAAACTCTGGCGCAAGCGCTGGCTAGCCAGTTGCAACTGTATTCGGACAAGCCCTTCGTCATGTACGGTCACAGTATGGGTGCGTTGGTTGCGTTTGAATTAACGCGCGTGCTGCAAGCCAATGGTATGGCGATGCCCGAGGCGTTGATTCTGGGTGCACATCGCGCCGCACACTTACCCCGTACTCGTGAAACCCTGTACAACTTAGATGACAAAACCTTTATTGAAAGATTGCAACGCTTTGGGGGATTTCCTGAAGAAGTGTTGGCAAGTGCGGACCTGCTGCAATTTCTCATGCCAACACTCAAAGCAGATTTCACCCTGTGCGATACCTATGTTTATACCGAACAAGAACCATTGAATTGTCCGATTCATATTTTTTCGGGTGCCACAGACCCTGAAGCGCCTCCTGCAGTGATGGAGGACTGGCGGCAGCACTCAAGCGTTGACTCCAACCTGCACGTTTTTCAGGCTGGGCATTTCTTTATTCGCTCTGATCTCGACAGCGTCGTAGACACACTAAAAACGATCTTACCTTTATCGCAAGCGGGCATGGCAAGTGCGCCACATGCCTAACGACAAGCAAGCAAATCTTTCTAAGGATCAACATGCTGAACATTAAAGAATTTCACGGCCGCATCATCGATCTCGATACACATATTCAACCTTCACCCGGAAATTACGAGCTTGCGGGTGGCGAAGTTGGGCGCAATTTTGCCAAGCGCTTTGATGAAGTGATCAAGACCTTACCGAAAGACGAGGCTGAAAAAATCATTGCTCGTTCAGGCAAAGAGTTTTCTGAACTCACCGACGAAACAGTTTGGCGCACGAAGGGGTCAGCGGCACCGGGCGCGTTCGACGCCGATAACCGAATCAAGACGCTTGACTATATGGGTGTCAGTAGAAGCTTTATGTTTTCTGATCCTGGCATTCAAACGGCGGCGTTTGCAGATAACGCCCTCGGTATCGCCACGATGCGACACTGGAACAATTTTATTCTCAATCTCGGAAAACGAGATCCAAATCGGTTACGTGCAGTGGCCATCATCAACACGCATAATGTTGATATAGCCGCGCAAGAAATTGAGCGGGTACTTAAAGCGGGCGGTCGTGCCTTTGTCATTGCGAGTTCTGTTGCACCTGGCAATGCCTCACCCGCGCACCCTGCTATGGACAAAATCTGGGGGATGATCCAAGAGGCGAACGCCACGATCATGCTGCACCTTGGTGGTGGACGTGCAGTTGGTGACGAGTTCGACTTTCTCAAAAATCCGAATTGGGATAAAGGTATTCCCCACTTTAGCCAACAGTCGGAAGCTGTGATTTCTGAAGGGGATGCAATGAATCCCTTCACTGCCTGCGCCATGTTTTACGCGCCGCAGAACTTTATTTCAACACTTGTCCTAGGTGGCGTGTTTGAGCGTTTTCCCAATCTGCGCTTTGGTGCGATTGAACTTGGCGCGATGTGGCTAGGCCCAATGGCTGCGCACCTGGATAACGTCATGAAGATATTCAAAAGGCGTATGTCTGGCGTGCTGTCTCTCAAACCCTCTGAATATGTTCAACGAAATATTCGCGTCACCCCGTACTGGTTCGAAAACGTAGCGGATTACATTGATCATCACGGACTCGCAGATTGCTATTGCTATAGCAGTGATTTTCCTCACCCTGAGGGCGGCACACGGCCAATACAAGATTTCGAAGAGCGTATCGGGCGCTTAGGACAAAAAAGTGCCGAAGCGTTTTACGTCACCAACGCAGAGTGGGTATTGCCAGAACTGCGTTGATAGCTGCGAGTGCTCTGTGCCCTCGCCCTGACGGACATCGCCTAAGCGTTGCGAGGATGCTCTGGCGTGCGCAAGATACCATCAACGTAAAACCAACGTCCGTTATCTTTAACAAAACGACTGAGCTCGTGCAAGCGTGTTGGTTGGCCTTTTAAGCGGCTGAGCGCTACAAACTCGACCTCAGCGTTCGCCGGGCCAGTCAGTCTGTGCGTTCTGACCTCAAGGCCTAACCACTTAACCTCCGGTTCAAAGCTCAGGTCTGATGGACATGTTGTCTCTGACCAGGTTTTTTTTAGATAGTCGCCCCGACCCAGTACAAAGGCGCTATAACGCGAACGCATCAAGCTCTCGGCGTCGGGCGCGGGAATCGTGTCAAAGTGATCAAGATAGCGTCCGCAACATTGACTCAGCAAAAGCAATTTATCTTTATTTTTTTTCCCACAAGCGCAGATCACTCGATTCATTTTGGCATGCCTCTTGAAGTCAGCTTATGAAAGCCATTTGCCTGAGTCCGGCGCCCAACAGTCTCAATAGTTCCCTTCTACCCAGAAATCTGCGCAACACGATTATTGAGATTTTGAGTGTGTCACTAAAAACGCTGGCACCTTTAAGCCCCAGTGAATTGCAGCTGCGCGCATTAAAAACGTCACCACCGTGCAGCCAATCAAGATCTGTATGGCCTCATTCGGATAAAAATGTAGACTTGCCATCAACAACAAGCATCCAAGCGCCACAGGAATCGCATACAACTCGGTGGACATTAATAGATTTTTTCTGCCTGCGATGACGTCGCGCATGATGCCTCCGCCAATTGCAGTGATCACCCCCAAAATGACTGGCGCCAACGGCCAGCCAAAAGCCATTTCGTAAGTTTTCATGGCACCCTGTATGCCAAACAGCGCGGCTCCGAGACCGTCCAGGTAAAACATTAAGGTAAAAATCTGCGGCTGAGTAAAGAACGAGCGACCGACGAAGGCCAGCAAACTTGAGAATATTGCGACTCGGACAAACACCAGATCCTCAACCCAAAAGGGCTGCACGCCTAACAAAAGATCACGTACCGTGCCCCCTCCCACTGCGGTGATCACACCCAACACCATCACCCCAAAAATATCTACACCACGATCGGCGATTGCTAACACAGCTGTGATGGCAAACGCCATCGTTGCAACAATTGCCAGCCAAAACATGATGACATCGATTGAAGTCTGGGGGTTTAACATGTACACGACCTTCGAATAAACGTTATATACAGCAAGCAAGACAAAGAAGTCTTGCAATCTGATTCAAATCAGTCAAGACTTGCGCGTGCATACCTAAACACGTGATGACTTGTACCAGTCTTTGACCGCTGTGACGTAGCGCGCCACGCCTTGGTCAACTGTGGCGGATTCTAGCGCACCGTAAGACACACGCTGATAGGTAGCTTTTGGGGTGTCAAACAACCCAAAGGTAAAGCCAGGTACGGACACCACTTTATGTGTTTGCGCCATGGCACGATTGAACGCAAGAGGCTCTGTGCCAGCAGCTAAGCCAGGCAATTTAAGCAGTACATAAAACGCACCTTCCGTTTTTGGAAATTCGATAAGTTCACCCAAAGCGTCGAGACGTTCGTATACATTTTGGCGTACGATCGAAAGTGCGTCGATTTTAGGTTGCACCCACGCGCGACCATACTTCAACACTTCGAGCGCCAACATTTGCGATACCACCGGCGCGCAGATCAAATTGGTATCTTGCACTTTATTCATGGCCTCTAGCAGGTCGGCCGGAAACACCACGTAGCCGATCCGCCAACTTGCCATGCCGTAATTTTTGGACATTGAAAAAAATGAAATTGTGTGACGATGCGCCCCGGGCAGCGACGCTGGTGAAAAGTGTTCGGCCCCGTCATACGTAAAATATTCATAGGCCTCATCACTGAAGTGATAAATATTTTTTTGGGCGCACAAGATATTGACCGCTGTTAACGATTCTTTTGAGTACACCGCGCCGGTTGGATTGTTGGGTGACACGGTGATGATCGCGCGCGTACGCGGGGTCACTGCCGCGGCAAGTGCCTCAACGTTCAGGCTCCAGTCATCATTGACCGGTACCGGCACAGGCACGCAGCCAACCATTCGAATCGCCATCTCTTGGTTGAAGTAATACGGGGTCGGCAAAATAAATTCATCGCCTGGATCACCCACCGCAAGCAGGCAATTCAAGAAGGCCATATTGCTGCCCGCGGTGACCATGACAACCGAATCGCGCCCACAGTGAATATTGTTTTCGTCTGCCAGCTTTCGAGTCAGCGCCTCAATCAAGGCAGGGTGACCAATAATCGCCTGGTATTTATTCAGCCCAACATCACTCATCAAAGCAGGTAGCGCTGCAAGAGCCTGAGCAGGAGGACCGTAATTGACGACGCCCTGCCCTAGTGAAATGGTGCCTGTGTTATCACGCACCAGAGCGGCAATCGCAGGCATTACCGGTACGTCTACTGAAGCCATGCGGTGAGAGAATCGTTTCATCGACGTTACACTTTTGTCAGCCAGCCGTGCGTATCAGGCGTCAACTCTCGTACTGCATCAAAATAAATTTTCTGCATTTTTTTCGTGATCGGCCCAATCGCACCATCACCCACAGGCAAACGATCAATTTTCACGACTGGGATAATTTCTTGCCCAGTGCCACACAAAAAAGCTTCATCCGCAAAATACAACTCACTGCGATCGACTTCACGCTGCACCACGGCCTGACCTGTAGCCTCTTCGTACAAGGTAATAATGGTGTCGCGCGTCACACTTTCTAAAATGTTGCTCCCAATGTTAGGCGTGATCAACTTGCCTTCTCTGACCATAAAAAAACAAGCAATCGGTGCTTCAGACACTTTGCCCGAAGGTGTCAACATCAAGGCGCCATCGTAGCCGTCAGACTTGGCCTGCAATTGCGTTAAACGTGCGTTGTGATAGTTTGCAGTCGCTTTGATACGTGGTGGGCTCGCGTTATCAGACAACCGACTCCAAGAGCTCACGCCCAAACTCATACCTGTATCTGCAAACTTTGGACGCTCGCGAGGTGAGGCTGCCGCGGTATACCCCACTGGCCCCGTTTGGGCCATCAACCCAAGGGCTTCGATGTACACCAACAAACGAATGTACACATCGTCATCAGGTTCATTTGCCCGAATCAAGCCTGAAAGCGCCTCACGCATGCCGTCTTCGGTCAAAGAGTGATCAAAGCGCATAACCTTCATGCCAAGCAGCAAACGCTTAAAGTGTTCGGCGAATCTAAAAATCTTAAACTCGCCCGTCTTAGGATTGCGATACGCACGCAAACCTTCAAAGACCGCCGTTGCATAGGTCATGCCCAACGACATCGGATGCACACTTGCTTGCTCGTAAGGAAGTAACTTGTCGTTTTGTAAAATGATTTTGGGTTGCCACATAAACCTAGTCCTTTTTTAACTTTAATTCTGGGATCAGTTTTCCCATTTGGCTATGGACGCCCGTCACCGAAGCTGTGAACGCGGCATGATCAAGATAAGCCGGCGTCCCTTTTAGCTTATTCACCAACTCAAGAAACCCAGGGGTACGCACCATGTCAGACGCTGCAGCCTCCCACTCCTTGATGACGTCTGGCGGCATTCCACCAGGGCCTGCGATCCCATAAAAGATCGGCACTGATATCGGAAATTTTAAATCTTTATAGGTTGGTACGTTTGGATATTCTGGGATCCTATCGGGTCCGCTTTCTGCGAGCAGTCTGATCGTGCCCGCTGCAGCATGCGGCGGAAACTCAGCAGCCACCAAGGCTTGAATCTGCCCACCGAACAAACCATTCATCGCGTCAGCACCGCCCTTGTAGGGCACATAGGTAGCTTCTATACCGGCTGCCTGAAAAGCAGCTTGGGTCGAGATATGTGTGCCACCATTGGTTGCGGCTGTTGACCAAAATAACTTATTGGGATTGGCCTTTGCCCATGCCAGTAGCTCTTGAATGGTCTTAAAAGGTGAATCCGATTTCACAAACAGCGGTTGCGCACTCACCAAGGTCTGAAACAAGTAGGTAAAGTCTTTGCTAGGATCGTAGGTCTGTGGCTGAAAATAAGGCGCAACAGTAAAAGGACTCGTCGTCGCCAACGCAACGGTGTAACCGTCAGGCTTAGCACGCGCTAACAGACTTGTCGCAATGGTCCCACCGGCACCTGGTTTATTCTCAATAATGACTGGCACCTTCCAGCGCTCACGCAAGTAGTCTCCGATCCAACGCGACGACATGTCGCCGCCACCACCCACTGCAAAGCCAACAATAATCGTGATTGGTTTAGACGGAAATTTTTCAGCCGACTGCGAGAAACATGGCGTAGCGAACAAACAAGACGCGAGTACGCTGAGACAAACTTTTGATGATAGTTTCAACATGATGCACCCCTATAGGATCGTAGTGATTGCGATGCC
>Ga0114972_10001045_pt1 | contig 20889 bp, 19 predicted proteins | sample M_140807_EF_Meta_FD_87354 | JGI IMG/M metagenome (GOLD analysis project Ga0114972, IMG submission 87354) | Freshwater microbial communities from Lake Montjoie, Canada to study carbon cycling - M_140807_EF_MetaG | ecosystem: Environmental > Aquatic > Freshwater > Lake | place: Lake Montjoie...
CCGTGAGCAGGGATGCGTCGAGTTGGAGATGCGCTGCGACCAACCCGCGCGCCTTGGCCGCGAACAGCCCGGCGCGCTGATCTGCTTCGAGTGGAACGACAGGCCCCTGTGATCGGGTGCGGGGGTTACTTACGGCGCTTGCCGTAGCGCTTCTCGAACTTCTCGATGCGGCCACCGGTGTCAACGAGTTTCTGCTTGCCCGTGTAGAACGGATGGCACTCGTTGCAAAGTTCGGAACTGAGTTCAGCCTTGGTGGAGCGGGTGGTGAACGTGTTTCCACACGAGCACTTGACCGTCGCCTCGACGTAGTTGGGATGGATGTCGGCCTTCATGGCGGTACTCCAGTGAGAAATCGGAACGGCAAGTCTGCCGGACGGAAGCGGTTGTCTGCAATCCCGGCCGGTGCCAGCACGAAGCGGGGTCGGCCGGGCGGTTGGATCAGCCCTTGGCGATCTCGGCCAGGAACTCGTCGTTGGTGCGGAAATTGCTGAGGCGATCGATGAGCATCTCGAGACCGGAAGCACCCGAACCGCTCTCGGCGGCCAGACCGGAGAGCACCCGGCGCAGCTTGTAGACGTTCTGGAGCTGCTTGCGGTCATAAAGCAGTTCCTCGTGACGGGTGGAGGAGCCGTCGACCTCGATGGCCGGGTAGATCCGTCGCTCGGCCATCCGGCGATCGAGTCGGAGCTCCATATTGCCGGTTCCCTTGAACTCTTCGAAGATCACCTCATCCATGCGCGAACCGGTATCGACGAGCGCACTGGCAAGGATCGTGAGCGAGCCACCCTCCTCGATGTTGCGAGCGGCACCGAAGAACTTCTTCGGCGGATAGAGCGCACCGGTGTCGATACCGCCGGACATGACACGACCGGTCGCGGGAGCGGCGAGGTTGTACGCGCGAGCGAGGCGGGTGATGCCGTCGAGGATGATCACGACATCGCGACCGTCCTCGACCATGCGCTTGGCCCGCTCGATGACCAGCTCGGCCACGGCGGTGTGCTCCTCGGCGGGACGATCGAACGTGGAGGCGATGACCTCGCCCGACACCGAACGTCGCATATCAGTGACCTCTTCGGGCCGCTCATCGACGAGCAGCACCATGACGTGCACCTCGGGATTGTTCTGTTCGATCGACTTGGCGATCTGCTTCATGATCGTGGTCTTGCCGGCCTTGGGCGGCGAGACGATGAGCCCGCGCTGCCCCTTACCGATGGGCGAGATGAGATCGATGATGCGGGCGGTCATGTTGTAGGGCTCGTCGCGGCTCGACAGAGACAACCTGGAATCGGGGAACAGCGGCGTGAGATCGTCGAAGCGGCGGCGATCACGCGCCGCGTCGGGATCGGCGCTGTTCACGGCGTCGATGCGCAGAAGCGCCGGATTCTTCTCATTGCGGGTGGCGGGTCGACACGCGCCCGCGATCAGGTCGCCGCGACGAAGCGAGAACTGACGGACCTGCTTGACCGATACGTACACATCGTCGCGAGTGGGCAGGTAGCCGGCGACACGGATGAAGCCATAGCCCTCATCGCGCAGATCGAGGACGCCAGAGACCTCCGTGGGCTCACCGACGAAGGACTCTTCCGGTCGGTTGGTGTCGCGGATGACCTCACGCGAACCATCACGCTCACCGCTGCGATCACGCCCACGCCGACGACGCCGACGACCACCTTCGCCACCTTCACCCTGGTCGCCACTCACGTCGTCGAGCAGCTCAGCCGGTGTGGGGACGGTCTCGACATCGGGATCGATGGAAGCACGTGACGCTGGTGCATCGTCGGAGTTCGTTTCGTCAGCAGTCGTTGCGTCGTCGGCATTGACGGGGTCGGAGTCGCTGGCTGATTCAGCAGCTGCTTCCTCGCCGGACGACTCTGGTGCCGGTTCGGAAACCACCTCGACCGCCGGGGCAACTTCCTGCGCATCGGCTGGCTCAGCGGCGACCGTGGTCACGCCGGCAAGTTCGAGGATCAGGTCGATGACCGTGGCCTTCTTGGCCCGGGCAGCAGGCTTGCCGCCGAGTGCCTTGGCGATGGACATGAGCTCGTCGCGGTCCTTCGCCTCGAGCATCGATCGTTCGAGTTGGTCAGCCATGGGGAGTCCTCAATGGGATCAGGTGGACGCAGCGACGGGAGGTCAGCCGTGTCACGGAGCGCACGATGTGGCGCGTTGGATGAAGGGAGAGGGAGAAGAGCCGGAACGCAATGTCCCGGGGTCCGCCGGACGGCGGGGAGAGGTTCGGGACCGCAACGCGGACCCGAACGACAGGCGAAGCGTAGGGAACTAGCTCGCGGAGAGCAAACGCCCCATGAGCTCATGGCCGGCGACGATCGGGGTATCGGCCACCCCAGCCTCGGTGTAGGCGCCGCCCGGGCCATCGACCGCTGAATCGGCGAGCAGGTAGGGAACCGGGTCGGAACTGTGGGTGCGGGTGGCCAGCGGCGTGGCGTGATCGGGAAGCATGAGCAGGCGCCATGGCCCCATGTCATCGAGTGCGGGCAGCAGGTCGGCAAGGATCCGGGAATCCCAGTTCTCGAGTGCCTTGACCTTCTCCTCGACATTGCCGGCATGACCGGCCTCATCGGTGGCTTCGACATGGATGATGAACAGGTCGGCACCCGATTCCAGCGAACGAAGCGCGCAGTCGCGCTTGCCCTCGTAGTCGGTGTCGTACCAACCGGTTGCGGTGGCGAGCTCGACGATCTCGATCTCGGTGAGAACTCCGAGCCCGCGCACGAGATCGACGGCGGTGACCAGACCCGCTTGGACGCCATAGGTGGAACTGAATGACGGCATCTGGGGCTGGAACCCCTGACCCCATAACCAGATCTGCGATGCATCGAGATTGGAATCAGCCAGCACATCACGGGATGCGTCCATGAGGCGTTGCAACTTCGGGGCAGCGGCGCCAGATGGCCACACCGAGGGCTTTCCGGTGAGATCGTGCGGCGGGGCACACTCGGCCTCGGCCCATTCGGCCGGGGCCACCATGATGTGGCGGTACTGCACACCGGGATGGAACTCGATGCCGTCACCGCCGAGTTCGGCCTGCAGAGCAGCGATGACAACCGCTGCGTCCTCGGTGGAGGGATGCCCTCCGGCGAAGTCGATCATGGTGCCGTCGGCGCCGACCGAGGACAGATTGCATCGATAGGCGACCTGGTCGGGGCGCAGACGCAGCCCGAGCGCAGCTGCTTCGATCGGGGCCCGGCCGGTGTGATAGCGGGCGGGGTCGTAGCCGAAGATCGACATATTGCCGACATCGGACCCCGGCGGCATACCGGCGGGAATGACCGCCGCACGGCCCAGGGTGGAGCGGGCAGCGAGGCCATCGATCGTCGGGGTATGCGCCGCTTGCAGGGGCGTGCGACCGCCCAGCTCGGCCAGCGGTTCATCGGCACAACCATCAGGGACACAAACGATGTACTTCATGGCTCCAAGTGTGGCGCAATTCGGGGGTGGATGGCTCAGCGAGCCCCGTCGAGCGTGGCTTCGATCATGGTCCGGACCGTCAGATAGTCGTTCGGGGCGGTGACGAAGCGCTCGGTGCGATCGAAAAGATCGGCGAGGCGGTCGGGAAGTTGCGGGTGCACTCCCGATGCAGCCTCGACTGCAGCGGGGAACTTGGCGGGGTGCGCAGTGCCGAGCACCACCATGGGCACTGCGGGATCGGCGCGCATTTCGCGGGCAGCAGCCAACCCCACTGCGGTGTGCGGGTCGAGCAGCACACCGCGCTCATCGTAGAGCGTTGCGATGGTGGCAGCGGTGCGTTCATCATCGACCCGGGCAGCACTCCAGTGCTCGGCGAGGAGGTCGAGTCGAGCTGCTTCCACCGACACGGTGCCGTCGGAGCGGAATCGGGCCATGAGTTCGGCCACTGCCGAGCCGTCGCGTCCGAAGATCTCGAACAGCAGTCGTTCGAGGTTCGAGGACACCTGGATGTCCATGCTCGGGCTGGATGTCGGATGCACCTCGCCGATGGTCATGGTGCCAGTGGTGAGGAACTGGGTGAGGATGTCGTTGCGATTGGAAGCCACCACGAACTGTGAGATAGGCGTACCCATCCGCTGGGCCCCGTAGCCGGCGAAGACATTGCCGAAGTTGCCGGTGGGCACTGAAAAAGCGACTGGTCGGCCCGCTCCCCCACCGAGTCTCGTGGTGGTGGTCACGTAGTAGACGATCTGGGCCATGACTCGTGCCCAATTGATGGAGTTGACCGCCGAAAGATTGCGGGTGTCGCGGAACCCATCATCAGCGAAGAGTGCCTTGACGAGATCCTGACAATCATCGAAGGTGCCCTCAACGGCGATGTTGTGAACATTCGACGCAGCCACAGTGGTCATCTGCCGGCGCTGGACATCGGAGACCCGACCGGCCGGATGCAGGATGAACACTTCAGCCGATTCGCGGTCGCGCAGGGCCTCGATGGCCGCAGAGCCGGTGTCTCCCGAAGTGGCGCCGACCACAGTGACCTTCTCGCCCCGACGGGTGAGTTCATGATCGAAGAGTCGTCCGACCAACTGCAGGGCGACGTCCTTGAACGCAAGGGTCGGGCCATGGAAGAGCTCAGCGAGCCAGATGCCGTCGCCGAGATCGGTGAGAGGAACGACATCGTCGGCGTCGAACGTGGCGTAGGTGTCGGCCACCATCGCGACGAACACATCACGGTCGATCGATCCCTCGACGAACGGCCACATGACCTCGGCGGCGACGGCGGCGTAGGGCATCGACGAGAAACGTTCGAGGTCGCCAACCGTGATCGACGGCCACGAGGACGGCACATAGAGGCCACCGTCTCGGGCAAGGCCGGCGAGCAGCACATCGGCGAACCCCAGCTCCGGCGCCTGCCCCCTGGTGCTGACATAGGTGAGGCTCATGTTTCTGACTCCTCCTCGCTGAGTACCCGGATGACGCTGCCCACTCGACGCACGGCCTCGAGCGACCGGAGAGCGGCGAGTGTGGCAGTGAGTTCACGACGTCCCACCCGATGGGTGATGAAATCGAGGCGGGCCTCATCGTCGGCGAGAGAACCGCCGAGCTCGGAATCAGCCGCCGACTGGGCCATCGATGCGATGGACACGCCGTTGTCGCCGAGCACACTGGCGATGGTGGCAAGCACGCCCGGACGATCCACGGCGACGAGGCTCAAGTAGTGGGCCGATGAGGTCTGATCCGATGGCCGTATTCGAGGGGTTCCGAGCGAGCCGATGGAACCGTGTGCTCCGGCGCGCAGGTTGACCGATGCATCGATGAGATCGCCCAGCACCGCGCTCGCAGTGGGATCGCCACCGGCTCCCCGGCCGTAGAACATCAGCTCGCCCACTGCCTCACCCTCGACGAACACGGCGTTGAAGCTGTCGCGAACTGAGCTGAGCGGGTGGTTGGCCGGTACCAGTACCGGGTGGACAGCTGCGATGAGTTCGTCGCCGTGCTCGGTGTCGAAGCGCTCGGCGACGGCAAGCAGTTTGATCACGAACCCGTTGCGGGTGGCGAAGGCGATGTCGTCGGCAGTGATGGAACTGATTCCTTCGGCATCGACCATCGAGTCGGTGACGTCAACGCCGTACGCAATCGACGCGACGATGGCGATCTTTGCCGCAGCATCGAGACCCTCAACATCAGCCGTGGGATCGGCTTCGGCGTATCCGAGCGCCTGCGCCTCGGCGAGCGCGTCGCTGTACTGCGCCCCTGCTTCGGTCATGCGGGTGAGGATGTAGTTGGTCGTGCCGTTCATGATGCCCATGACCCGACGAATCGGCTCTCCCCGCAGCGACTCGCGCAGCGGTCGGATGAACGGGATGCCCCCGGCCACGGCGGCCTCGAAGAGCAGATCGACCCCGGCGGCATCGGCAGCGGCGAAGAGTTCAGCACCATGCGCGGCCAGCAGTGCTTTGTTGGCGGTGATCACCGGCTTACCGGCGCCAAGCGCGGCCAGCACGAGTGTGCGGGCCGGTTCGATCCCGCCCATGACCTCGACGACCACATCGATAGCGGGGTCGACAACGATCGACGCGGCATCGGTCGTCAACAGAGCCTCGGCGATCGCCTCCGGGCGGGGACGACTGACATCACGGACCGCGACCGCTGCCACAACGATGTCGAGGCCGGTACGCGCGCCGATGAGAGAGTTCTGATGCTGCAGCAGGGAGATGAGCGAGGACCCGACCGTGCCGCAACCGAGCAGGCCGACTCGCACCGGGGAGTCGTTCACCGGCCCGAGGCTATCGGGGCGGCAACCCAAGCCCGAACTGGAAAGCCCAGCAGCGGATGAACCCGATCGGTCAGGACGCCATGAGCGCACCAGCGAGGGTGATGATTGCCGTCGCCGTCAACAGCACCATGACCGCCTGACGAAACCGGGGTGGATCAATATGCGGACGGACGCGAGCGCCGATCGCGTAGCCGATCACCATGGCCGGCACCGCCGCCACGAGCAATTTCCGCACATCAGAGTCGTAGCGACCACTGGCCAGGAAGAGACCCACGGTGATGACGCCAGTGCCGGCGAAGACCGCCGAGATGGTGGCCCTGAATGCCGAGGGCGACATGTGCCGAGCATGGAGTGCCATCACCAGTGGGGGTCCGTTCGATGAGAGCGAGGTGTTCAGAACACCACTGATCGTGCCGGCAACAACATCGACACCACGAGACCCGCGCTCGATGGTGAGACCGCGGAGATTGATGACGAGGAACGCGATGATCACTGCAGCGAGCCCGAATTTGAGTTGCCTGTTCGATGCGACCGTCAGCAGGATCAGTCCGAACGGGGCGCCGACCGCAGCACCGGCCAACATCCGAAGGATCGTGGGTCGATCACCGTGCTCGCGCTGCCCGATCGCCTGCGCCGAACTGGTGAGGGTTCCCAGCGTCGCCGCAATGACGACAGCACTCTCGGTCGGTAGCGCGAGCGAGATCAGTGGAACCGCCAGCAGGGAGAACCCGAACCCCGTGGTGCTCTGCACCATTGCGGCAACGAGTACGACGACCACGGTGGTCCAGAGGTCGACGGCACCCATGCTGCAGCCGGGTCAGCCCAGATCGAGACTGAGGAGGTCGTCGAGGGTTTCGCGACGCACGACGAGGCGGGCCTCCCCATCGGCGACGAACACCACCGCTGGGCGGGTGACCTTGTTGTAGTTCGAGCTGAGGGAATACCCGTAGGCGCCGGTGACCGGCGTGGCGAGGATGTCACCGACTGCGAGATCTCCGGGCACTGCTGCATCGCGGATGAGGAGATCGCCTGATTCGCAATGCTTCCCCACGATGGTGACCGTCCGATCACGATCGGCGCCGACCTCACGGGGCAGGAATGCCTCGTACTTGCTGCCGTAGAGGATCGGTCGGGCGTTGTCGCTCATGCCGCCATCGACCGACACGTAGGTGCGGATACCGGGGATGTCCTTGATGGTTCCGACCTCGTAGAGCGTGACCGCCGCTTGCGCCACGAGGGACCGACCGGGCTCGGCGGTGACCTGAGCGGTGATACCGGCTGCAGCACAGGCACGATGCACAGCATCGGCCCATTGCGTGATTGACGGGGCTTCCTCGCCGTTGACATACGCCACGCCGAGCCCCCCACCGACCGAGAACTCGGCGAGCCCGTGTCGCTCGACGAACGGGGCGAGCACCTCGATGGCCATCTCGAAGAACCGCGCCTCGAAGACCTGCGAACCGATATGGGCGTGGATACCGACGAGGTCGATCGACGATGATGCAGCAGCACGGACCACCGCAGCCTCGGCGAGTCCGGTGGAGAACCCGAAGCCGAACTTGGAATCGTCCTGACCCGTGCGCACGAACTCATGGGTGTGCGCCTCCACACCGGGGGTGACGCGGATGAGCACCCGTGGGACCGGCAATCCTTCTGCGACGAGCGCCTCGATGCGGTCGAGTTCATCGAACGAATCGACGATGATGCGGCCCACGCCCTCGGTGATGGCCCGACGCAATTCATCGGAGCTCTTGTTGTTGCCATGCAGGACCAACCGCTCGGCGGGCACGCCGGCCGAGCGGGCCACGTGATACTCCCCGGCCGTCGAGACGTCGAGATTGCAGCCCTCTGCGGCAGCGAGCTTGGCCATCGCTGTGCAGAGGAAGGCCTTGGTGGCGAAATTGACGCCGGGCCCGAATGCCGCAACCGCCTCGCGGCAGCGGGCTCGGAGGTGCGCTTCGTCGTAGACGAACAGCGGGGTCCCGAAGCGTTCGGCGAGTTCGAGCGTGTTGCACCCGCCGATGGTCAATTCGCCGGAAGGTCCCACCTCAGCGGTGTCGGGGAGCAGCGAGAACTGCAGCGCGCTCATCGGTCTCACATCTGGTCGGGAGCACTGACCCCGAGGAGATCGAGGCCGATGGCCAGGCCGATGGATGCGGCCTCGACGAGCTGCAGGCGGGCCTGGGTGAGATCGGCGGAGACACCATCGCCCATCACGTAGCAGTCGTGATAGAAGCCGTGCACGCTGCCGGCGAGGTCGCGCACCCACGTGGCGATCCGATGCGGTGCGCGGTCGGCAGCAGCGGCGGCAACGGTGTCGGGGAGTTCCGAGAGCGCCCGGAGGATGTCGAGCTCGCGCTCATGCACAAGCACGGATCGGTCAACGGAAGCAGCCGGAACACGTTCGACCTCCCGTTCCTGCGCCACCCGGAAGATGGACTGGATGCGGGCGTAGGCCATCTGTACGTAGAAGACCGGGTTGTCCATGGCCCGACTCTTCACGATGTCGTAGTCGAAGGTCTGCGTGGAGTCGACCGACTGCAGCAGGTAGGTGAGACGGGCGGAGTCAGCTCCGACCTCATCGAGCACTTCGGCGAGTTCGACGATGTCACCGGCCCGCTTGGAGAACCGAACCGGCTCGCCGCCCTTGAGCAGGTTCACGAGTTGGATGATCACGCACTCGAGCTCGGCGGGGTCGTGTCCGAGCGACTGCATGGCCGCCTTCATACGCGGCACGTACCCGTGATGATCGGCGCCCCACACATCGATGAGGAGATCGAACCCGCGGGTGAACTTGTCGCGGTGATACGCGATGTCTGGCAGCAGATAGGTGAACTCGCCGTCGCTCTTGATGAGCACACGATCCTTATCGTCGCCATGGTCGGTGGAACGCAGCCACACCGCGCCCTCGTGGTCGTAGACCACTCCGCGCGCACGGAGATCGGCGAGAGTGGTCTCGATCGCGCCGGACTCCACCATCGAGCGTTCGCTGAACCACGAATCGAAATCCACGTTCATGCGGGAGAGCGTGGCGCGATGATCGGCGACGGCTCGGGCCTCACCCCATTCCATGAGGTCCTCATCGGCGGGGATCTCTGCGGCCCAGTCGATGATGTACTGCCCCTGATAGCCACCCTCGGGCACATCCTCGCCGCGCTGACGAGCGGCGAGCGAGGCTACGAAAAGCTGCATCTGGGTGCCGCGGTCGTTGAGGTAGTTCTCCCGTGAGACGTCGTAGCCACAGCGGGAGAGGATCCGGGCGAGCGAATCACCGAAGGCCGCACCGCGCCCGTGGCCGGCATGCAGCGGCCCGGTGGGGTTTGCACTGACGAACTCGACAAGCACGCGGGTGCCAGTTCCGGTTTCGCTGCGCGCGTAACCATCAGTCCCGCCGTCGAGCACCTCGACCAGCACATCGTGCAGCCAGGAGTCGGCAAGACGGAAGTTCACGAATCCGGGACCAGCGATCTCCACCTCGAGCACATGGGCCGGGAGGTCGGCATTGAGAATCTCGGCGATCCGGCCGGCGAGCTCGCGGGGATTCCAGCCGGCTCGTTTGGCCGTGGCCAGGGCAACGTTCGAGGACCAGTCGCCATGCTCACGACGGGCCGGGCGTTCGAGATTGATCGATTCGGGGAGCGGCGTGACTTCGAGCACCGACAGGGTGTTCATCAGCACGGCGGCGAGTTGATCGCGGATCACAGAAGGTGGTCTCCGATGGTGGATGGCATCGAGTGGGAACGCCGAACCCTACCTTCCACCCCGTGAGCGGCCGGGGCTCGTGCGGCTGCGTGCCGACCGCCCTAGCATCAGTGCGCCATGGCCGACTCCGCCGATCCCACACCAGCCGCTGCGACGGGCTCCCGATCCAACACCATCACGGTGCGCGGCGGCATGCCCGTCGAGGGACACATCACCATCCAGGGCTCCAAGAACGCCCTGCCCAAAGCGATGGTTGCGGCACTCCTCACGGTCGAGCCGTGCCGGCTCACCAACATCGCTGAGATCACCGATATCGACGTCGTCGACGAACTCATCCGCATCGCCGGAGGCAGCGTTGAGCGCCGTTCGGATTCGGTCACCATCACGGCCCATTCGTTCACAGCACTCGGCGAGAACGACGTCATGCGGCTCCATGCCTCGAGCCGCATCCCGGTGCTCACCACCGCAGTGTCGCTCCACCGCACCGGCCATGCGGTGGTAGCCGCGCCAGGTGGTTGCTCGATCGGACCCCGCCCCGTCGACTTCCACCTCAACGTGCTGCGGGCCTTCGGCGCCCGCGACATCCATCGTGACGACGTCATCGAGCTCCACGCCGACCGCATGCGTGGAGCGCGAATTGAGCTCCCGTTCCCCAGCGTCGGTGCCACCGAGCAGTTCCTCTTCGCCGCCGCCCTCGCCGAGGGCGACTCCGAACTGGCCAATGCCGCCATCGAACCCGAGATTCTCGATCTCATCAGCGTCCTGCAGAAGATGGGTGCTCTCATCTCCGTCGAGCCCAATCGCACGATCCGGGTCACCGGCGTCACCGAACTCGGTGGTTTCGAACATCGGGTCATCGGCGACCGACTCGAAGCAGCCTCTTGGGCATCGCTCGCTCTCGCCACCGGCGGCAACATCACGGTTCAGGGTGTGCAGCAGCAGGAACTCGCCACCTTCCTCAATGTGTACCGCCGGGCCGGTGGCGATTTCACCATCAACGCCGATGGCGACACGCTCTCGTTCCGTCGAGCGCGTCGCATGCTTCGTCCCCTCGCTCTCGAGACCGATGTGCATCCCGGGTTCATGACCGACTGGCAGTCACCGTTCGTCACTGCGCTCACCCAGGCCGACGGCGTCAGCGTCATCCACGAAACGGTCTATGAGGATCGTCTCGGCTACACCGATGCCCTCCGGAGTCTCGGTGCGCAGATCCAGGTGTTCACCGAATGCCTCGGCCCCACCCGCTGTCGGTTCGGAGCAGCCAACCATCGCCACTCCGCTGTCGTGGTCGGACCAACCCGTCTCCATGGCGCCGAACTCGTGGTTCCCGACCTGCGAGCCGGGTTCTCCTATGTCATCGCCGCAGCGGCGGCCGAGGGCGAGAGCCTCATCCACGGCGTCGACCTGCTCGATCGCGGCTATGCCGATTTCCGCTCGAAACTCTCCACCGTGGGCATCGACCACCGATGAAGACCGTGGGCAATCTGCTCTGGCTGGTGCTCGCCGGGTTCTGGTTGGCGCTGGGCTACGTGCTCGGCGGGCTCATCCTGTGCGTCACCATCATCGGCATCCCGTTCGGGATCCAAGCATTCAAGCTGGCCACCCTCGCACTGTGGCCGTTCGGACGCAGCGCCGTGAACGACAGCTTCGGCGGTTTTCTCGAGATCGTGTTCAACCTCATCTGGTTGTTCACGTTCGGCTGGGCAATCTTTCTCGCCCACATCGCTGCTGGATTGCTCCTGTGCGCCACCATCATCGGCATCCCGTTCGGGATCCAGGCGTTCAAGATTTCGGGACTCGCGCTCTGGCCCTTCGGCCGCACGATCGTCAACTTCGGCTGATCGTCGGTCTCTGCTCCAGCGAACCGCGACAGAGGACTAGTCTGACCTCCCCTGCCCTCGTAGCTCAGGGGATAGAGCATCGCCCTCCGGAGGCGTGTGCGGGCGTTCGAATCGCCCCGAGGGCACTCAGAGTTTGTCGCCGAAGAGCACCGTATGGATTGCCTGTCGATGCGTGGCGGCCCATTGGTCGATGATCCCCGGCTCCGTGCGGAACTTGGCCACGGCGGCCAGACCCAGTATGGAACTCACCGCCCAGACGAGGAACTCGGACACAACGATGTCCGACCGGATCCAGCCCTGCTCCTGCGCGTGCTCCAGTGCAGCCACAGGCTGGGCGTAATTGCTGCTCTGAGCGACGCGAATCGCTTCAGTGAGTAGCGGGCGCTGTGTACCGACCCCGAGGACCTCGAACCGCACGAATGATGCCTCACGGTGCTCCTCGGCGAGGATGGTGTCGAGCAGACGGTCGAACGCAGCACGGAACTCGCCGGCGTCGACCGCCACCAACGTTTCCGCTCTGAAGGTCTCGGAGCCCTGCTGCAGCTCGGCGAGAAACCGAGCGAGATGTGCTGACTGCACGAGGCCCTCGCGATTCCCGAAATGCCGGTAGATGACTGGTGCCTGAACTCCAGCACCACCCATGACATCCTCGATGCGCAAACCGGCTTCGCCGACCTCGCCGAGGATCTCCTTGGCGACATCGAGAATCCGGTCTGCCACGGGAGTTCCCGGCCCGGGATTCAGAATCAACGTCATGATCGAACAATATCCCGTTCATTACGCCGCCGCCCGATCGGGCCTAGCTTCCGATGCGTCGTCATTTGTCCGTCGTCATTTGTCAGTCGTCACCGAAAAGGATGGCCCGGCAGGCCTCGACCTGGTACCCGATCCACCAATCAGCGGGATCAGAAGATGCGCCGTAGTGCTCCACAGCGGCCAGACCGAGCATCGTGCTCGACGCCCAGGCGACGAACGAGACCGGTTCCACCTCCGCCCTGATCCACCCTTGTTTCTGCGCTGCAATCAGTGCGTCCACGACCTGCACATAGGTGGAGCTCTGGACCTTTCCGATCAGCTCGGAAAGTTCTGGGCGACTCATGGCACTGCCCAGTACCTCGAGCCGAGTACGTCGGCGGTCACGACGCGCCGGGTCTGCCGCGGCGCGAACGAGCCCGTCGAAGTGGGAGCGGAACTCTTCTTTGGAGCCAGCTGCACGCGCAAGAATTGCGAACACTTCAGCTTCGTCAGTGAGCTCTCGCAGGAACCTGGCGAGATGCACCGACTGCACCAGACCCTCGCGATTTCCGAAATGACGGTAGAGGACTGGCGCCTGAACCCCTGCGGCCTCGACGATCTCCTGCACACGAAGCGACGCCTCACCGGAGGTCTCGATGACCTCAGACGCTGCTTCGAGCAAGCGTCGTGCCACGTCACTCTCGGGCATTGGGTTCAGTTTCGGCTTCATGGGATCGTTAAACTACTGCTCGCTAGACGCGCTGGTCATTTCCGGCGAGCAGAGCAACGCTGCGATCAGTGCCCGAGAGCCCGGCGCAGTTCGTTCTTGAGGATCTTGCCCGAAGCATTCATCGGGAGGTCATCGACGAGCACCACACGCTTGGGAATCTTGAAACCGGCGAGCGTCCGGCGAGCGTGTGCGAGCACCGTTGCCTCATCGAATCGGGCGTGGTCAAGGGGCACAATGACTGCGCAGACACGTTCCCCCCAGCGCTCGTCGGGCTCGCCGACAACGGCCACCCTCGCCACTCCCGGTGCGGTGATCAGCACATCCTCGACCTCCCGGGATGACACGTTCTCGCCTCCGGTGATGATGATGTCCTTGCTGCGATCGATCACGTGGAGGTACCCGCGGTCGTCGAAGCGACCGATGTCGCCGGTGGCCAGCCAACCATCGACAAGGGCAGCGGCCGTGGCCGTTTCGTCGTTCCAGTACCCGATCATTATCTGCGGGGCTCGCACCAGGATTTCGCCATCTTCCGCGAGTCTCAGTTCCACCCCCGGAGCGGGCCGACCAGCAGCGCGGAGAATGGTTTCGTCGCCACCGAGACCGATTCGATGCGCTTCCGCATCGAGGAACACCGCGTTACCCGAGAGTTCGGTCATGCCGTAGCCCTGGGCGAAGTCAACGCCGAGGAGTTCATGTCCGCGACGCAGCAGTGCAACTGACATCGGTGCGGCGCCGTACGCGATCGATCGCAGCGAACCGAGTGACGCACGTTGTTGCGGATTCTCGTCGAGATGATCGAGAAGGCTGGCGAGCATCGTGGCCGCCAGCGAGGTGGATGTGACTGCCCGTTCGCCGACAACCGCGCAGAAACCGGCTGGATCGAATCGGTCCACGAGCACCACCGGTCGACCGGCTGCATGACGATGCACCACGTTGTAGCCGGCCACATGGCACAGCGGGAACGGGAAGATGTAGACGTCATCGCGCTCAACAGGTCTCGCTGCCGAACTGGCATCGACTGCTGCAAGCACGCTTCGGTGGGTGAGCATCGCGCCTTTCGGTGCTGCAGTGGTTCCGCTGGTGAAAAGCAACCACGCCAGTACTCCGGGATCCACCGCCGAAGGAGCGGATCGCTCGCTCGCGTCGCGCTCGACCGCCCAGCTCGACCAGTCGAGCGCGACGACTGCGGTTCCTTGCCGAGTCACGAGGTCCAACCGTTCCAACTGCGAAGGTTCACCGACGATCAGTGTGACGCCACTGCGATCCAGCAATTGCTCGATTTCGGGCGGCGCGAGTCGATGGTTGAGGAACACCAGCACGCGACCCGCAGCGGGAACTGCGTAGTAGAGCTCGACCCACGCGTGGTGATTGGCTCCGATGACCCCGATGCGATCGCCCGGAGCGGTTCGCGCTTCGATCACGGTGATTGCCCGCCGGACCCGATCATCGAGTTCGACGAAGGTCAACTCCAGATTCCCATCAATCACAGCGAGTTCATCGGGAAACCCGATGGCCGCATCGCTGAGAACATCATGGAGCAACTGGGGTGAATGCCCGCGGTTCGGAACCCCGACCATCCCCGCCATCGATCAGTTGCAGACCGTGCCGGCCGGCGGCTTGCCGGCGAGCACTCCAACCAGTCCGGTCACCTCTCCGGAATGCGCAGGAACTGTGGTTGAGGTGGTCGATGTGCTCGAGGGAGCCGCCCCAACGCCTGCGGTGGTGGTCGGAGAAACAGTGGTGGTCGGCGCAGTGGCGACGTCGAGTGCATCGGTGTAATCAGCACCGACGATCAGCATCACCGGGGTGCGGGACTTCGCCAGCGAGGTGTCCTCCTTGAGGTCAGCTCCTGCAGCTAGATGTCGGGCCACGAGATCAGCCTGCGCCCGGTAGCCCGGTGCATAACGAACCGATGTGCGCGTCTGCTTGGCAATATCGCCCGCGGCGGTGGCATGGAACCCAAGTGTGCTGAGTCGGGTGATGATGGTCGCCGACTGACCGGTGACTCCGGTGGCGCCACTGACGCCCAACGCAACCGACGACGGAAGCACTGTTCCCGCAGGCTTCCCCCGGAACACATTGAGGATGTCCTCGGCGGCGAGTTGATCGAGGCGCAGGATGCTGGCTCCGCCACTGGTCATATCGGGATACACCGGGAGCGCATGGGACTGGATCTGCTCACCCGAGAATCCCTTGAACGACTTGGCCAGACCCACAAGTTGGTTCACGCTGAACCCGTTGTCGAGAATGAGGTTGTCAGCAGTCGAGGACAGAATCCCGTTGATCGCCTTCACATCGAAGGATCCGAACTTCTGCTGGGCCCTGTCGAGCACCGTGCGCAGGAAATAGGTCTGCCGGTTGATCCGTCCGAGATCGCCCGTCGGGTCATCGACCCATTGTTTCCTGGAGTTCAGGTACTCGAGATGCCGCGACCGCGCATAGGCCAGACCCTGCTCGCCGTCGAGGGAGACGCAGCCCAGTTCGTACTGATAGAGCCCAGAGTTGGTGTCGCGTACCGCCTTGTCGAAGTACATGGGCACGCCGCCCACGGCCTCCACGATGCCCTTGAAACTCTTGAAGTTGATCTGCACGTAGTGGTTGATGCTGATACCGAAGTTGGCCTTGATGGTGTCGATCAGGCGTTGCGCGCCATCGCGTACATCGGTGCCATCGGCGAAGGCGGTGTTGATCCGTTCGGCCGAACCGCTCGGTGCTATCGGGATCCACAGGTCTCGGGGAAAGGACAGCAGATCGACGGTGTGCGCTTTGGGATCAACCCTCGCCACCATGATCGTGTCGGATCGCTGACCGGCGCTATCAGCACCCGGAGCGTTCAGGAATGCTGAGGAATCCGGGTCACTCCTGTCCACCGCTGCACGTGAGTCGGAACCCACGATCAGGATGTTCTGCACCGACCCCGATGGTGAATCAAGGGTGAGATCGGCATGGCCGATCTGGCTATAGCGGTACCACCCGTAGCCGGCCGCAGCAGCCACAGCCACGACTGCGAAGACCACGAGGATGGCGATTCCCTGGAACGCCCGTTTCGAGCGCGCCACCGGCTTGGCGTGCTTGGGCTGTGAACGTGACGACCTCGATGACCGAGTGGCGCCGAGGGGGGGATCGACATCAGACATGACTCGCCAAGGGTACTCCTGAGCGGGTTCGGCCCATGGTCACCCCGAGACGGTGGCGATCAGACCTTGGCGACCTTTGGTTCCTTCGGCAGGCCGAGCACACGCTCACCAACGATGTTGCGCTGGATCTGCGAGGTGCCGCCCCAGATGGTCTCGGACCGACTGAAGAAGAACGAGGACTGAAGGGCGTTGGCCGGGTACTTGTTGTCGGTCTCTCGACGACCGTACCCGGGGATGCTCTCCTCCGTGCCGGCATCGCCCAGAAGCAACTGCCCTTCGAGGCCGAGGATGTCCATCGCCAGTTTCATGACCTCTTGGTGGTACTCGGTCCAGAAGATCTTGTTCGTGGCACCGAGCGCGGTGACCCCGAAATCCTTGCGACCGTTGAGCACCACGGCCAGTGAGCGCAGACCGTTGATGCGCATGATCTGCACCTTGGAGTAGGCAACAGCGAGACGCTGACGGATGAGCGGATCATTGATCGCACCATTGGCCTTGGCCAGCGAGAACACATGGTTGAGTTCGGTCTCGAAGCGACGGTGACCGGTGGTTGCGGAGGTACCGCGCTCGAACCCGAGCGTGGTCATTGCGACTGACCAACCATTGTTCAGACCGCCGACGACGTTCTCCTTCGGGCAACGGGCATCGGTGAAGAACACCTCGGCGAACTCGGCCGAGCCATCGACCTGACGGATCGGTCGGACCTCGACGCCGGGCTGATTCATCGGGCAGAGCAGATAGGAGATGCCCTTGTGCTGCGGTGCATCAGGATCGGTGCGGCACAGGATGAACACGTAGTCGGCGATGAATCCCTGGGTGGTCCAGATCTTCTGACCGTTGATGACCCATTCGTCGCCATCGAGCACAGCTTTCGTGCTGAGCGAGGCGAGATCGGAGCCGGCGTTTGGCTCACTGAACCCCTGACACCACGCGATGGTTCCGGAGAGGATCTTGGGAAGGAACTCCTTCTTCTGCTCCTCGGTGCCCCACTGGAGAATGGTCGGACCGACGAGCGTGTCGCCGAAGAAGTCAGCACGCATCGGAGCACCGGCCTTGGCGAACTCCTCGTTCACCACCACAGCCTCCATGGTGCTCAGGCCCTTGCCGCCGTACTCCTTAGGCCAGGAGGCGCAGATCCAGCCGCCGGCGAAGAGCGTCTCGGTCCAATCCTGGATCCAGGCGGCGCGCTCCTCGCCCGACATCTTGAAACCGGGTTCGAACCAACCGGACGGGAGGTTGGCCTCGAGCCAGGCGCGCACCTCGGCACGGAACGGGATTGTGTCTTCGGGATAGGTCAGATCCATGTGTCTATTGTCGCACCGACTGCCACTGTTTGTCGCACTGACCGTGAGCGACGAGCGAATTGCCCCGGATTTCCCGCGTGGCGGCCATCGGCCAGCGCCACCGGAGACACCGGACCGGCTCCCGCTGACCTAGATTCGGCGGTGATGAGCAACGACACCGCAATTGCCGACGCACCCGCAAAGTCCGAGCGCTGGACCTTCCAATGGAAGGAACTCCTGAGCGAGGTCATCACCTCGGGTCTGTGCACAGGCTGTGCCGGTTGCGTGATCTCCTGTCCCCACGATGTCATCGGGTACAACCACGAGGCTGGCGGTTACAAGCCCTTCCACCTCGAGGACGAACTCGGCCCGGAGGACTGCGGCCATGGCCAGAAGGGCTGCACGAGTTGCACACGCGCCTGCCCACGATTCCGCCTGTGGGAGACCCAGGCCGATGAGCATCTGTTCGGCCGTACGCGGCTCGACGATGAGGTCGCAGGGATCCACGGCGACATCCTGCTCACCCGGGCCTCCGACGACATGGTGCATCGCATGGGTCAGGACGGCGGTCTGGTGTCCGCCCTGCTGATCTGGGCCCTGGACAATGACTACATCGATGGCGCGCTCACCTCGTATCTCGAGGGCGGAGACGCCACGACGTGGAAGGCAATCCCCGGCGTCGCCACCAATCGCGAAGAGGTGCTCGCCGGGGCCGGCAGTCGCTACACCTACTCGGCCAACACACTGGCCATCGACGAGGCTCGTGAACGCGGTCTGTCCCGACTCGCCCTCGTGGGCATGAGCTGCCAATCCTCGGTTCCGCCGGTGATGTGGTCACGCAAGATCGGCAAGATCAGCAAGCCGATCGTGTTCAACATCGGACTGCTGTGCTCGAAGACCTTCGACGACGCTATCTTCGAGGAACTGTTCGAGGCCAAGTACCGCATCCCGAAGGCCGAGATCACCAAGATGAACATCAAGGGTGTCTTCCAGATCTGGACCCGTGATGGCGGGTATCACGAGGTCAATCTCAAGGAATGCCACGCCTGGACCCGCGAGGGCTGTACGCACTGTCCTGATTTCGCCGCCGAGCATGCCGACATCTCCACCGGCGGTATCGGCAAGGACAACGACTGGACCCTCACGATCGTGCGCACCGAATTGGGTCGCGAGATCATGAGCCGGATGATCGCCGATGGATCGATCATCGCCCGTCCCGGCGACGAGGACCCCGGCGCCATCGCACTCATGCGCAAACTGGCCGAGAAGAGCCGCTCACGCTGGCCGCAGTGGGCCGAAGGTGGCGTTCGTCTTGGTCTCCCCGAGAAGAAGAAGCCAGCAGCGAAGGCCTGACTCAACGGGCAGATCCGTAACTGCCAGCAGTCGCTCGGCGCGCCCGCGCTTCGCGAGGCCCTGAGGTTCTGAGGTTCTGCGGTTCTGAGGTCCTACCGGGCCGTGGCCCTACGGAGCGACCGTGGTGGCCGGTTCGGCCGTCGCTGCAGTCGTGGTCGTTGCGGCATCGGCTGGAGCAGGACTCACTGGCACTGACGCCGCGCTCATGCATCCCGTGAGCGCATCGGTGATCGATGCCGGCACCGTGTTCCACGCCTCTTCGGGATTCGACTTGAGCTTGCCGTTGAGCGTCGTGAAGTCAGCGATCGGCATCTGCGAGGAGAACACGTCGTACTGGCACTGACACTGGTCGTTGGTGGGAGTCGTGACGTCGGCAGCGATGGTGCGATCGGTCTGAGCCAGCGTGTCATCGGTGTTGTCGTAGTAACGGTTCGTGCACAGTTCGAGGAAGTTCTGCTGCGTGAGCGTTCCATATTCCTTCGGCGTGTTGTCCTGGTTGCAGCCGGTGAGGCCCAGCATGCCCACGAGCGCCACTGCCACAAACGCCCCTGCCAACCGTCGTGCTGCCATCTCGAAACCTGTCCCTGTCGACTTGTCCTATGAGCAGCACCACGGCTGCGAACCGTGAGACACCGTAGTCGGTGACCTCTTCGGCGCCGACATCGGTCGCAGCCCCGCCACTCGGTAGGGTGACGCCTTATATGGCCAAGAAGCCCACTCCCCCCGCCCCCACCATGGTCCTGCTCGTTCGTCATGGACAGACCCCCACCACCGGCGCCACCCTCCCGGGTCGAGCGAAGGGCCTCCACCTCGCCGACGCAGGTGTGGCCCAGGCCCAAGCTGCAGCAGAGCGCATCGCCGGTCTGAAGAATGTCGCTGCTGTCTACGCCTCACCGCTCGAACGCACGCGTGAAACAGCGAAACCCATCGCTGCGGCCCGTGGTCTCAAGGTGCAGATCCACCGAGGTCTGCTCGAATGCGAATTCGGCGACTGGACCGGCGCCAAGCTCTCCGACCTGCGCAAACTCCCTGAATGGCGAACCGTCCAGAGCTACCCGAGCGGATTCCGATTCCCCAATGGCGAGTCCTTCGCCGAGATGCAGACCCGCATGGTGGGGGCCATCGATGAGCTCGTCGCCCGCCACCCGGGCCAGACCATCGTCGCCGTCTCGCACGCCGATCCCATCAAAGCCGCCCTCGCCCAGGCGCTCGGGACCCATCTCGACCTCTTCCAGCGCATCGTGGTCTCACCCTGTTCGATCTCCGCCATCCTGTATTCGAGCGGCGGACCAGCGGTGCTCGCCTCGAACTCCACCGGCGACGATCTCGCCCGGTTGGGGCTGTCGTGAGCAACTCCTTCGAGTTCGACGAGCCCGATGTGGTCGTGCCCGGTACCTCGGGGCGCCCCGGACAGCGAACCTTCTTCCTACAGGTGATCGATCAGAGTCGCATCTGTTCGTTCAAGGTCGAGAAGCAGCAAGTGGCGGCGTTATGCGAGTACCTCGAGGGCATCCTCGCCGAACTCCCCCGGCTCGGTGGCGATCAGATCGTCGCCACCCCGAATGCCCTCGAGCCCCTGGGGATGCTCTGGGTGGTCGGCCGGATCTCGGTGGCCTACGAAGAAGCCACCGACCGCATCATCATCGTGGCCGATGAACTGCTCGAGTTCGATCCGGACGAGTTCGATCCCGAGTTCGATTTCGAAGATCCCGACGCACTGATCGCCGCCGGACTCGATCCGAGCAACGCTCGTTTCTCGATGACCCGAGCCCAGGTCGCCGCATTCATCGCGGTGGGAAATGACCTCGTCCGGTCAGGTCGATCCCAGTGCCGCCTGTGTGGTCACCCCATCGATCCCGAGGGTCACGCGTGTCCGAGGCTGAACTGAACACCGAGGGCC
>Ga0114972_10001046_pt1 | contig 20887 bp, 19 predicted proteins | sample M_140807_EF_Meta_FD_87354 | JGI IMG/M metagenome (GOLD analysis project Ga0114972, IMG submission 87354) | Freshwater microbial communities from Lake Montjoie, Canada to study carbon cycling - M_140807_EF_MetaG | ecosystem: Environmental > Aquatic > Freshwater > Lake | place: Lake Montjoie...
AAGCAAGAAAGCCCTCATCATCAGGGCCTCTATGCGTTAAATCCTTTAAAGCTGTTTTAACATCGGGTAAAGGAGAAGGAGAATTTTCAGGAAAAGCGAAACCAGCTAGGCCACACATGGGAATTTATTATATTTGCATTTAAAAATGCCCAAGACGAGATATAGTTTAATGTTTCCAAGTTGGTATCCCAATAGAGAAAATCCACTTTCAGGGATATTCACTAAAAAACATATTGCGGCAATAGAACATTTCATTCCCACTTATACCCTTTTTGTATTACCTACCGATAAAATAAAACCCTTACGCATTGAAAAAGAAAAAACAGAGAAAGAAGAAATTATTTATTTCGGAACTACGAAAATATCAGTAATTAATTCTGTTTTGTTTATTTATATTTATTTATCCAGCATTTTATTTATACTAATCAAAAAAGGAAAACCTGCATATATTCATAATCATGTAGTTTTCCCAAGTGGATTTGTAGCATTAATAACATCAAAAATTTTAAATGTCAAATTATTAATAACAGAGCATTGGTCGGGATATTTAATTGAGGATAATAGGTTTTACAAATTAAATTTGACTATCCAGCGAGGTATTAGATACATTTTAGCATCTGCTCATAAAATAGGATTAGTTTCTAATTTTATGAGAAAAAGACTCATTGAGACGCACTTTGTTCAGAATTCAAAGGTCATTATCACCTCTAATATTATAGAAACAAACGATTTAATTCCAGAAGAAAGAAAAACAGGAAATGAAATCAACGTATTAACAATTTGTAATTTAAAAGATACAGAAAAAAACATAAGTGGAATGATAGAAGCCATTTATATTCTAAATAATACTTCATCAAAACCTATAAAGCTTAGTGTTATTGGCGATGGACAGGATGAAGAAATGCTGAAACAAAAAGCTGATTCTTTAAATATATTAAACTCAAAAATATTCTTCCTCGGACGTATTGAAAATAAATTATTAACTTATCAATATCGAATTTACGATTTCTACCTTTTAAATAGCAATTTTGAAACATTAAATATATCAGCCATAGAGGCACTCATGCATGGTTTACCCGTAGTGGCATCAAAGTGTGGCGGGCCTGAAGATTATCTAACCCAAAAAAATAGTATCCAGGTCAACACACAAGATACCAATGATTTAGTAAGAGGAATAAAGGAAATGATTGAAAAACAGGAGACTTTAAATCGAAGAGAAATCAAATCAGATATTGAGAAATTATATAATGAAAAGGAGGTCATGGAGTCGCTAAGGATGTTATATGACTAGCTATTTAGGAATAACCATTGATAAGTTTTAACAACTTCGTACGAATTTGTCCAAATTTAATCTTTAACATGTATTTTTTATACCCATAATCAAATAATAAAAGTGAAAAAAGATTTTTGTTTATAAATTTTTTAATTATTTTAATTCTATTTAGATGTGGTAAAACACTTTTATCTTTAATATATTCCTTATACCAAGTCCACCAAAATTGAAAGTGGTAATTTTTTAACGCTACTACATTTGTTGTTTTTTTATCGTATTTCAAATAATTATAAAGATTCAGATTATCAAAAAACGAAAAAACCCCGCTATCATTATTACCATGCAACCTGTAATTCATCACTATATCGTGAGTCCAAAGAATTTTACCAAAATTTAATACTTCTATCAACAAAGCTACATCCCCATGTTTACCTATATCAATTTTATCTAACTTCACTTGCTTAAGATAATCAACCCTATACATGTAACTTGGAAAAGGAGCAATTCTTTGTTTATCATACCTAAAATAACAATTAACTAATTCATCGAGGGTATTAATTCTGGTGAATTTAAATTTTTTGTTTAAAAAAGTATCTTTAGTAATCCTATTATCTCTCATATATTGAGCATTTCCGGCAACCGCAGCAATGGAAATATCCTGGAGAATAAGATTAAAAAGGTTCGCTAAAAAATTATTTTCCATCATATCATCATCATGGAAAATAACTAAAAATTCCGCATCTGCCTCAGAAATAACTTTTTTGAAATGATCAATAGGCTTTAGTACTGGCCTTCTGGAAACAATGCTAACCTCTTTAAACTTTTCACTTATAACTGTTATACATTCATTAATATCTGAATTATCTGAAACCTCAATTAAAAAATCTATACCATTTGGTAAAAATTTTGAAGCATTAACTACAGATTGGACACTTTCTAAGAGGTAAACTGGACGATTATGTGATAAAATAACTACTTTTAAATTACAGAACATAAATAATTAAACATAGAATTTATTAATTTATTTTTAATTTATTCCCCATATTAACTAAAAAATTACCAAGTTTATTCTTAATTCTCGAATCTAAACCGAAATTATTTTTTTTAATTTCACTTATTGATAAAAGTTCGATTTGAGTTTTGTTTAACAGTGAATTTTCTGAATTATTAATAATCTTTAATATCCTATAGAAAGGATTATAATTTGTTAGTACTTTATGTTTACTGTCCAGCAGCAATTCTTTAGATTCTATCCATCTGTTATTTAATATGTTTTTTTCTATTTTACTAATAGCAGCTTTCCAATCTAATATTTCAATTGTTTCAAAAGAATCTGAGTGGAAAAATTCAGAAATATTAGGGGCACCCCAATAAAATGGAAATGATAAACCTAAATAACTATCATAAAGCTTTTCACTCAAAATATTATGACGAGATTGATTTTCTAATACAACATGATATTTATAAGGAGCTATACCATCCCATTTTTGAGGGATTGAATTTATTCCATTACCAAACCAATCAATTTGCTCGCCAAAATGTTCTTTTAATTTTTTGACAAACTTATATCTAACTAGATGGGAAGGCGTTGAAATTTTCGATGAACAAAATACAGAAATAAGTTTAGGTTTTTCAAAATTATCATATTTTTTCAACCAATTTATATCTCGAATTGATTCGGAAAAAATAGATACACCATGGTTTGCATTTATCATCCAACCTAAAAATGGGGTTTCATAGCGAGCATTTTCTCTGAAAATATCATAACTAGATAAAATATTATAAAACTGATTTAAAAATAAAATTTTACCACTTGTATCATAGTATCCTGATTCAAAAATATGTTCCGCAGTTAAAAAAAAAACATTTTGTTTTTGAACTTTTACACTTTCTTTAGGGTATTGTAAATCATCTAAAATAAACCAATAGTCAACTTCTTTAATTGAATTATCATTTACATAAAAACGACAATTATCTAAATTATTATCATTATTACCTAAATATTGGGACAAATTTAGATTATTTCCAAAGCCTGGTATGGATAACTTAACTTTAATCATATATTTTTAGTTTATAGGAAATTTAATTCCTATGATAAAACTACAAAATCAGCTAATTTAATGATTTGCTGATTCAATTCATCTAATTCCTTACCAAACCAAATTTTAGGCATTATTACAAGGTTATCATTCAAAACACCTGCAGTAAAGCTATACTGACTATTTGAACAAATTAAAACTTTTGAGAGTCGCATAATTGTATGGGTCGTAAAAGGATCTAAGCAGGAATTTTCAAATAACAATACTTTAATAAAGTTGTTATTTAAAATATTGATAAACGATTGATCTAACTCCCCATCGGTAAATACAATAATAGTTTCAATTATTCCCTTAAACTTGAGAGAAATAAGCTCAAAAAAAGTTTCGGGAACTATATAACTAGAAACATTTAAATAATCCCCTCTTCTAACATGGATACAAATAAAATGTTCCTTAGGTAAAATAAAATTATATCCATATAAACATTTATTAGCTAAATCATCCAATGATAATTTTTTAAATTTATTTTTTATATTTAAATTTAAAAAAGCATTATAAGCAAGCACGGATTTTAAATGCCCATCTGGTAAATAAACAACTTGTTTTTGAACAAACGTAGAAAAATCTGCCTTTTTTATGCCAAAACTATCTAGTTGCCAATTCCAATGTGTCAGGCCATTTTCTAGCAGAACTGGCGTTTTTTCGTCTTTAGAAAAATAATTCAAATCTGCAGCAACTTTATATCCCTTTTCAACCAAATCATAATAGATAGCACTACTTAAAAGTTGTGCTCCCAAACCACCTGTAAAGGAAATCAAAATATAGTCCTCATCCTTATTTACTAAAGATAAGTCGTTCAAAACGTATTTTTTACCCAAAAAATGTTTAATGAACTTTAGAGATATTTCTTTAAGAGTAATTAAGGTTATCATCAATGATATTTATAGTCTAAATTAAACTTAAAGTATCCATTGCTTCGTCCATAGAAAAATGATGATTACCAATGAATAAACCATTTTTATCAATATGGGAAGCATTTTCTAATTCCCCAAAAATCTCCGAATCAAAATACTTCACAACTTCATTTTTTGCAAAATTACCAGTTACAATAGGTCTCGTTTCAAAACCTAATTCATTTAATTTTACAATTAAGACCTCTCTAGTCAAATTACTTTGGGGACGAATAACTAAACTAAAACCAAACCAGCTACTTTCCCCAATTTCTTTTTGAATCAATAAGTCTGGGTGGTTAGAAAATAATTTTTGTACTTTAGAACCATTAATACGACGGTTATAAATAATACTATCAAGTTTTTTGACTTGTTCTATGCCAATGGCTCCCTCCAATTCAAGAGGTCTTACATTGTATCCTGGTAAAACAAATCTGAAAGACTCAACAAAAGGATCAGAATCTTTGGTACCTGTTAAATAATTTACCTCTGGAAGATTTCTTGTCCAACCATGGGCCCTTAAAGAGAGTAGAATATGGAATAGCTCCTCATTATCAGTAACAATCATCCCACCTTCCATAGTTGAAATGTGATGACTATAAAACGTACTAAAACTGCCCATGATACCAAATGTTCCTGTATACTTATTATTAAATTTGGCACCTAAAGACTCACAATTGTCCTCAATTAAAATGATATTATTTTTTTCTATAATTTCATTGATAATTTGAAAATTATTTGGATTTCCAAGTAAATTTACAGCAACAATTAATTTAGTATTTTCATTTAATGCCTCATTTAACTGATTTAAATCATAATTTAATGTTTCTAAATCAACATCAACAAATTTTATTTTAAGTCCATATTGATATAATGGATAATAAGTTGTGCTCCAAGATATCGCTGGGACAATAACCTCATCGCCTTTTTTTAATCTTAATCTAGAATCTTTGGTATAAAATAATGCAGCAATCATAAGTAAATTAGCAGAGGAGCCTGAATTTACCATAACACAATACTTACTTCCAAAATAAGTAGCAAAATCAATCTGAAATTTTTCTACTTTTTCTCCCATTGTAAAATTACCTGTTGCAATAACATTTTGCATTGCATTTATTTCAGCTTCATCCCATGAAGATGTAGCTAAAGGAAATTTAAATTTTTGCATAATTAAATTTTAAAGCTAAAAAAATACTTATTTTACAAAATATATCTCTGGAATTAAAGTAGAACCATTTTAAAAAAAACTGAATTACTTTTAAATAATATTTACGTTTATAGACTATCTTCTAAATAATAATTAAACGTAGCCTTTATACCATCTTCAAGACTAAACTTACTTTTCCAACCCCAATTTAATTGTTTATCTATTGATACCAATTTCCTTTTCATTCCAACTGGCTTATCAAGATTATAAATAAAATCACCCTCGTAACCAATTACTTTAGCAATTATATCGTAGTATTCATTAATACTGAAATCCACACCAAGTCCAAGATTCAAATGCGAAGGTAAATCTGAAAACGATTCAACAGCTGTCCAAATAGCATCTACTAAATCCCCTGCATACATAAATTCTCGCCGTGCCTTTCCATCACCCCATATCTCTACAATATTTTGTCCCTCAATCTTTGCGTTGTATATTTTTCGAATGACAGCAGGAACAAGATGTGACTTTATAGCTTCAAACTTATCAAAACGTCCGTAAATATTACACGGTATAATTGTTTTGTACTGAAATAAATTTGATTCCTTACTTATGTATTCGCATAATTTAAAAGCAATGATTTTCGCAAGTGCATACCCTTCATTTGTTGGCTCTAATTCACCACTTAAAATCATTTCTTCTTTTAAAGGATTTGGAGCATTCCTTGGATACATGCATGAACTTCCTAGATTTAAAAGATATTTTATATTGTTTTTCCTTGCACCCCAAATGACATTCCTGCCAATATCCAAATTTTCAATATAAAATTTTAATGGATTATTTATATTTGCTTCTATACCTCCAACAATACCTGCAGAATGAATAACAAAATCAGGTTTATTTATACTTATCCATTTATTAACTGCTTCAAAATCAAGTAAATCTAACTCAGCTCTAGTTGGATTTAAAACTTCATATTTCTTTGCATTAGTATGTTCTACCAAATTACTACCCACCATTCCAGACCCGCCAGTTAACCAAATTTTCATATTAAAAATATTACAATTTTAAATTTACTTTATATTTAAATATTCTTACCCTTATTATTTTTTATAAGTAATTCAATTTTTGCCAATTTCATATCCTCATGAATCATTTCTGAAACTAATTCTTGAAAGGTTATTTTAGGACTCCATCCTAATTTTTCTTTAGCTTTACTAGGATCACCCAAAAGTGTTTCCACTTCTGTTGGACGAAAATAGCGGGGATCAACCCTTATTATTACTCGCTTTTGATAAGTTGCTATTTGATTCATTCCATCACCGCTCCATTCCAAGTTTATACCTATTTCTTTTGATGCAATGTCAATAAATTCTCGAATTGAATATTGGACACCGGTAGCAATAACAAAATCTTCTGGTTTATCCTGTTGGAGCATCAGCCACTGCATCTCAACATAATCCTTAGCATGTCCCCAATCACGTCTTGCATTTAAATTTCCTAAATATAAACAATCTTGGATCCCCAATTTAATTCTAACCAAGGCTCTTGTAATTTTTCTGGTAACAAAAGTTTCTCCCCGAAGAGGAGACTCGTGATTAAAAAGAATACCATTACAAGCAAAAATATTATAAGCTTCTCTATAATTAACGGTAATCCAATAAGCATAAAGTTTAGCTACTGCATAAGGACTTCTTGGATAAAACGGTGTAGTTTCCTTTTGTGGCGTTTCTTGCACCAGTCCATATAATTCAGAAGTTGATGCTTGATAATACTTAGTTTTTGAAGCTAATCCCAGAATTCTAATCGTTTCTAAAATTCTAAGCGCACCAAGTGCATCAGAATTAGCCGTATATTCAGGTTGTTCAAAACTAACTGCAACATGAGATTGAGCAGCAAGATTATAAATTTCATCTGGTTGTGTTCTTTGAATAATGTGTGAAATACTTGTACTATCAGTCATGTCACCATGATGTAATACAAAGCGCCCATCAGATTTTTGTGGATCCTGAAATAAATGGTCTATTCTATCTGTATTAATCAGAGAAGTTCTGCGTTTCATACCATGAACCAAATAACCCTTCTCTAAAAGGAATTCTGCTAAATATGCCCCATCTTGACCAGTAATTCCTGTTATTAGCGCAGTTTTCATTTTTATTTATTTAAAAGTTATTATCTTAATAATCTGATAACTACAAATGCATTAATCACAAAAATATAGTTATTTTTAATTAAAAAACTAAAAAACCTATTCAAAGTATTTGATTATATACCTCTTGAATATATTATTTTCCTTAAAGAATCAACTTTTGCATATGGAGAATCAATATAATCAATTAAAATTTTTTCATCCTTTTTTACATCTGTGATAAAAACCTCTCCATTTTTAATTTCTCGAACAGATAACTGTCCCTTATGTAATGGAACCGCCAAATAAAAATAATCTTCAAACTCTTCGTTTTTAACAATATAATCTTTAGGAATATCTTTCTTTGCATAGATACCTCTAACTAATGCATCTAAATATTTAATCTCTTTCTCTGAATTTCTTCTTTTTTGATCTGGTGAGCCTCCACACATTTCTATTACCTTGTGATATGCTTTAAACCACATATCAATCTGTTCTGATGTAGAATTATAAATCTGCATGCTATAACCTTCTGTTGGAGTATCTATATGTCTTTCAAACGTTCTTGCACCTTTAGCATAAGCAATTAACATGGAGTTGGTCCAATCATGATATTCATGCGTGGAATGACCAATTACGATATCAGGATATCTGTTTTTCAAGAAATCTATTTGATTCAATTCTAATTCAGAATCTTCTGTTGGATAAAGTGAAACACAATGATTTAAAGCTATTGGTATATCTCGCTTAATAAAATAAGCTACTACATCATCCATATCCTTTAGCGAAGAACCACCATTAGATAAAATTACTGGCTTCTTTGTTTTTGCAATTCTTTCTATAAGTGGCCAATCATTGATATCTGAACTTGCAATTTTAATTATAGGTAGATTAAATTCCTGACAAAGATCGACAGAAGGCTCGTCAAATGGCGTAGACATCGGAATACACCCAGAATTTCTAATTTTATCGATTAAGGTTTTATACTCATTTTTTGTAAGTTTTTTTTCAGTAGTTTTCTTTATGTAATTTACATCCTTACTACCAACATAATCGGGATGAACAAAAGTATCCATATCTCTAAACTGCAACTTTATGGCAGCTTTTACATTATTAAATCTTACCACTTGGGAAAACTCCTCCACTTGACTTAAACCTCTTTGTAGATTTCCTAAATGGTTATTGGCTAATTCCAACACAAAAAGACCTTCAAAAATTTCATTTTTAGAATTTTTCATATTTTGGTTTTTATAAAACATTCATTAGACGGTTAATATCGGTTAATAGATATTGATAATTATCACAAAACCCATAACCATAATCAACAAATGCAAAATCTAATTCATTTAAACTTGCAGCAATGCTATCATGATTGGTATCCCCAATCAAAATTGTTTCATTTTGCCTTAATCCTTGTCTAATTAATAAATTTCCAACTAAATCAGTCTTATTTGTAAACTTTACCACTAAACTATCAGGACAACAAATTTCACAAAAATACTTTTCTATTAAAAAGTATTTTAACAACAGTTTTGTTGGTTTATACCTTTTATTAGTAACTAAAAAAGTTTTTACATTTTTATTTAGTGACAATATTTCTAATATATTTAGAACCCCATCAAAGAGTAAACTATTTTTATACCCTGCATTGTCATAATGATATTTAAACTCTTCAACAAATTTATTGATGATACTACTGTTTTTCTCCCCATTTATGAAAACCAATACTTGGTCAATAGGAGGACCTATCAATTTTCTGATATTTTTAGGACAATCAATCTTGTAAATTTGCTTATATGCATAAAAAAATGACTCTTCAATACCAGGTGCCGAATCTATAAGGGTACCATCTAAATCAAATAAAATATTTCTGTATTTCAACTAGACTAAAACTTAATCGTTTTTACAATCATATTCTCTGCTAATTCATTTTCACTTAAAAATGGGAACATATCTTCAAGTGGCGCTGATACCATTTTTCCATCTGGTAGTTTCTTAGAACTCAACTTGGGTTCAAATATTTGTAATGGATCAAGTTTCACATTAATAAGTATCGGACCTTCTAAATCAATTAATTGCTGAAGCTCATCCTTGAAATCGAATTTTTCTATTGTATATGATGGAATATTAAATGATTTACCTACTTTTTCCATATCTGGAAAACTAACACCATTATCGGGTGCACTTCCAATAGCTAAACCAAAGAAATTTTGTTGTGTAGACTTTATGGATAAATAACCGTTATTGTCCAATACAATAATTTTAATATTTAAATTATTGTGCCTTATGGTTTGTAACTCCTGTAAATTCATTAGTATGCTACCATCTCCCGCGAAACACACAATTCTTTTACTTGGAGCAGCAATTGCCGCTCCTAATGCAGCTGGCAAGTCATAGCCCATTGAGGCGGAACCAGAATTGCTAAAAAGTTGTTGTCCTTTTTTTATATTTGAAGTTTGAAAAGGAACAATACATGCAGTAGCATTACCACATACGATTACATCATTATCCCCGAGAAACGATTGTAAAGTTGAAATAAAATAATACGGATTAATAGGCCTACTTGGATTCTTATGATGCTCCAGAAGAACGGGATATTTATTTTTTCTTTCTATACACCATCCTAACCACTCTTTAAAATCAAAGGTTTTGTTTTCTTTTTGTAATTCTTTATTTAATGCTGTTAAAATAAATTTAGCATCATACACTAAAGGCATGTCTGCTTTTAAGAAAGGTCTTTGCAATTCCGCTGGGTCAATATCAATATGAATTTTATAAGCTTCTCTTGCAAAATTCTCCCAATTATAACTTAACTGTCTAATTGGCATTCTGCTGCCAATAATAATTACTAAGTCTGAATTCTGAACAGCAAAATTTCCAGCACGATTTCCAATTGACCCTTGTTTACCAACATAGTTTGGATGATTATGGTGAATAATGTCATGAGCCCAAGCAGATACAACTGGAATACCTGTAATATTAATAAACTCTTCAAATTCAGTTAACGCATTTGCCAATCTAATTCCCGTACTACCAATTAATACCGGTCTTTTTGCAGTTGCTATTTTTTCAATGATTCTATACAAATCATTCTCTATAATGTTAGGATCTATTTTTATTATCTCTGGAGAAAAACCCACACATTGTTCAATATCAACTACAGCAGCTTGAACATCTACAGGTATACTTATCCAAACTGGTCCTGGCCTTCCACTAGTTGATAAATAAATTGCTTTCTCCAAATGAAATCTAATTGAATTAGGGTCACTAATCTCCACTGCATATTTTGTAATCCCTTTCACCATGCTTATTATGTCAACTTCTTGATCTCCCAATTGTCTCAGACCAGGAATAGTGTATGATGACATGATGGTTTCTCTTTTCACTTGACCAGAGATGATTATCATTGGAATAGAATCGGTAAAAGCACCATGAACACCATTTAATGAGTTAATGGAACCTGGTCCTGTAGTTACATTAACAATTGCAGGCTTATTTTTTACCCTTGCATAACCTTCGGCTGCAATTGAAGATGCTTGTTCATTATGGTTGCAAACAAATTTTAATCCAGGTGTTCTACCTATGGCATCATTTAAATGCATAGCACCACCACCCGTAACTAAAAAAACAGTGTCGATGCCTTCATTAACAAGTTTAGAAAATATATAATTAGATAGTTTCATAATTTATTAATCTATTACGATCTTGGTATTGCATACATTACCAATTCAAATCCACTATAGCAATGAGACCTTAAATAAAAGTCATAATTTAATTCCCAACTTGAAACTAATAGAGGTATTTGCCAAATATGTTCAGGGTTATGATATAAACAAATAGCTAATCCTGGGCGATATTTTGTTATTGTTTTTTTCGAGCCGATTAAAGATGCCAGCTCTGCGCCTTCAATATCCATTTTAATCAAATTCGGCTTAAAATTTGGCAATGATTGGTCAATACTTACACACTGAATTACTGTATCTCCATCTGTACTCAACGCACTTCCTGTTCCATTACCAGATGAAAATCTAAGTTGCTCTGTATGACTCCAGGTACCACAAGGAAACAAAATAAATTCTTTATCAATTTTCGAACATTCAGCAGCGAGTGCATCAAAGTTTTTTTGATCTGGCTCAAAAGCTACAATTTTTTCAAATGCAATATTGTTTTTAACAATTTCTCTAATTGTATCTCCATCAAAAGCACCACAATCGATAAGATTTAATGGATAATTCCATGCTGGAATATCATCTGGAAAATATTGTTTATTAATTTCAGGTTCTGATAATTTTGAATAATCTCTAGTTAGCCTAAAATCTATTATCGAATTATATATAGTTTTACTTTTTTCTTCTTTCCATAATTTTCTTGCATCATTAATTTGCACATCTTTACCTAGATAATATTCAGCACTAGTTAGCCAAAACCTACGACCCAATTTTTGTGAGAAAATATGATGCAAATCTAAAAATGTATATATTTGTTTAAAGCCTAAATCAGTTAAAAAAGATATTATTGTAGGCACGTCAACGTAGGCATTAAAAAAAGATAAAATTACTGGAATATCTAAAATATTTTTTACATTATCTTTTTCAGGTTTAATAATTGGAATGCCATTTATGAAAGAAATTGGAAGATCTTTTTTATCAAGAAAGCATAATACATTATTTCCATTGTTTGTTAGTAATTCAAGTACATCTTTTCCAACATTGCCAGCTCCATACAAAATCACTGAGTTTGAAACATCAAGTGTTTCTTTCAATTCTTTATTATTTTTCATAAAATATTTTTCTTGTTTTTTTGTTTATATGTCATTTATATTTCGTCAATATTCATTTAGCTTAATTTACAGATATAGGGCACTTTTATATTATTTCTATCAAATTCTACTTTAATTTTTTCAGCAATTTCATTTTGATATATTAAAGAAGTAATAATAATATTAAAGTTTTGCTCTTTATAAAAAGAAATAAGATTTTTTCCTGAATTGACAATTAATTGATTAATTACTTTTCCTTCATTAAGACTATTATTATCAAACAAAACTAATTTATTTTTAATTCCTAGTTCTTCTAATGAATTTAGTAGTTTAAATGCAAATTGTCCTACACCTACAAATGCGATATCGTCACCTTGTGCAGCGACTACTTTAATTTGATCTAAAATTTTGCAATATTTATTATCTGAAGCTTGAATATATTCTTTAATTGATGTCAAAATTTCATGGTCATATCTAATTTCTGATTTAGAATCATCAATATTCCTTCTAAATAAACTATATACTGCATCATAATCATCAGCTGATGCAATTTTCATTATTCTAATTCCAGAATCAACTAATGAATATCCTCTACTTCCAAAAAAATTATAAAAAGATTCAGAAGAAAAATGATTTATATGTTCTGTGTTGAATTCTTGATAAGGTGCGTGAATCACATTTTTATAATTCATTGCATTTGGGCATTCGACATAAATACAACCATTTGGTTTTAATATCTTCTCGATAGATTTAAGTGCAGAATCTAAGTCAAGGATGTGCTCCCATACATGAGAAAGTAAAACAAGATCATATTTCCCAAAACTGTAATCTAATTCAAATAAAGAAGCACGTAAACAATTTATCCCTTTCTCATTTTTAGTAATATTAACACAAGAAATAGAAGGATCTATTCCTGTAATGTTGTTAAAACCTTCGTTTCTTAATTGCTCAAGTAAACCACCTATAGCGCATCCTACATCCGCAATTGCTAATTTTTTATCATCAAATTTTGAAGAAATATATTTAGCAGTATCTATTAATCGGTTTCTATCATATTCGTTATATCCACCACCAGTTGAAATTTCTTTACTTTCGTATTTTGAAAGATTTGAATAGTAATCATCTAATTCTGCTTGTGTAACTTTTGTATCAGCATAAATAAAACTGCAATCTTGACATTGAACTAAATCATACCCCCCCTTCATTGGATGACCTTCAAATAGACTAAAATTAATTTTTTTAATTAAACTGCCATTATTAGACTGACATATTGGACACGAACGATTAGTGTGATTCATAAAATTTTATTGTTTTTTTAATAGATTCACTTAATTGAATATTAATGTGTGCATTAATTGTTTGTGCTTTTGATACATTGGGACAGTAAAAATCAATATTTTCCTCTTGTACAGAAGATCCTAATATTTGTACTGAAACTTTGGAATTTGAAATTTCATTAATTAGCTCAGCAAGTTCTTTGATTGACACGGACTCATCGGAACCTATATTATATGGAATATTCTTACCACCATTTATTAATATTCTCCACAACCATATCATTAAATCTGAAGCATACATATATGACCTAATAGTACTTCCGTCACTTTTTATAAGGATGTCTTCATTTTTTAAAACATTATTTATAAAGTTTCCAATAGCAAAATGAGTATCCAGTGGCAAATAGGGACCTACAAAAGCAAAACACCGTACTATTTTAATTGGGAGATTATATTTTTCAAAATAGGTGGAACTATACAATTCTCCCATTCTTTTTCCCTCCGCATAAGCGGAATTTGAATTATTAATGTCTATTTTAAAACTATCACTTTCCTTAATATGTGATATACTTGAAGGCTGCTTTCCATATATTGCCCCTGAACTAATAAATAAAAATCCTTCAATAGGCTGAGTAAGTGCGAAATCTAATACCCTTCTTGTTCCAAAAGTAATAGTATCCATCATTAATAACGGATTGATCTTATTTAATGATTCGCTCGCAGCTGTTGCTGCATGAATAATAAATTCAAATTTTTCATCTAAATCAAAATTATAAGTTAATATATCCCCCTTAACAAAGCGAACTGATTTTGAATAGTTATTATAAAAAGGAAAATCATTTAAGAATGATTCCGGATTTCTTGTAAGTGTAGTTATTTTTGCATTCAAATGAAGTTTCTCATTAATATAAATAAAACTTTCAAGTAACCACTTTCCAAAAAAACCAGTACCCCCTGTTAAAAAAATGGACTTCCCTCTAAAAGATTCCCAAATATCCTGGGTATTTAGAAAAACATGCTCCAAATCTTCAACAGGTAATCTCTTCATTATAAAGAAATAATATACTTTCTAAACGTGTTTATAATATAATCATAATGAATTTGATTAAGACCTGGCCATACACCCAGCCAAAATGAATTATTCATTATTAAATCCGTATTTTTTAAATCATCTATTTTGCGATGATTTAAATTATAATAAGCTGGCTGTCTTAATAAATTTCCACCAAAGAACAATCTAGTTCCAATTTTATTCTGTTCTAAATATTCAACCAATTTATTTCTATCTATTTTGCTTCCCTCCCTAATAGTTAACATAAATCCAAACCAACTTGGTTTAGAATTCTCCGTTGCTTTTGGTAAAATAAAATGTTCTTCAAACTCTTTAAACATTTCGGAAAGTATTGCGTGATTTTCTTTTCTTCTTGCTACAAAATAATCTGCTTTAGTTAACTGACTCAAACCGACAGCAGCTTGCATATCTGAAACCTTCAAATTAAAGCCTATATGAGAATAGGTGTATTTATGATCATATCCTTCTGGTAATTCACCTAATTTTTGACAGTATCTTTCTCCACATGTGTTATCCTTACCAGGAGCACACCAACAATCTCTTCCCCAATCCCGGAAACTTTCTGTAATTTTTTTAAGTGATGCATTATTTACTAAAACTGCCCCCCCTTCACCCATCGTAATATGATGAGCAGGATAGAATGAAAGGGTTGCTAAATCTCCAAAAGTTCCCGTTTTTTTACCATTATAAGTTGCACCTAATGAATCACAATCATCTTCAACTACCCATAACTTATATTTTTTTGCAATCTCCATTACGACACCTAAGTTAAATGGATTCCCCAAAGCATGTGCAATCATTATTGCTTTTGTTTTAGGTGTAATTGCTTTTTCTATATTTTCTACCTTAATATTATAAGTAGGAATATTCACATCAATAAAAACTGGGATACATCCAAATTGAATCATTGGATTAATCGTAGTTGGAAATCCTGCAGCAACAGTTATAATTTCATCGCCTGGCTTAATTGCCCTATCTAATAACTTGGGTGAGGTTAATGCATAAAATGCTAATAAATTGGCAGATGAACCTGAATTTACAAGAAGTGAAAACCTGCTACCAAAATATCTTGCCAATTCTCTTTCTAATTTCACTGAAAATCTACCTGCTGTAAGCCAAGCATCCATCATTGATTCTATTCCCCACAAAACATCTTCCTCGTCAATCACTTTTCCAGATACGGGAATATAACTTTCTCCTGGTATGATAGTTTTGTTAATGTTTTTATTAAACTTTTCGACTAAAAGTTTCTTTAAACTATCTTCGTTCAAATTATTAAACTCGATTCCCTTTAAAATTTCAAGGTTTTTATACATTTTTTCTGCTTTGATAGTAATCAATATCTGATTCCATTAGTTCAATCGCGTGCATATCTTCATAATATAGTTTATACCAATTTATTGTCCGCTCAATAGTAGTTTGTGCATCAAATACCGGAAACCAGTTTAACTCTTTTAAAGCTTTGCTAATATCCAATTTTAATAATCCAGCTTCATGAGGATTATCATCATTGACCTGCACAGTATAAGATCCAGACTCCCAAAACTTAATTGACTTTTTAACCATATCTTCCACAGATAATGCGTCAGATGTTTTGGGTCCGAAATTATAAGCTTTCGAATATTTAATGGAATCTTCATTTAACTTGGCTCCCAATTCAAGATAGCCAAAAAGTAGCTCAATAACATGTTGCCAAGGCCTGATTGACTTTGGATTTCTTACTACAATTTCCTTATTAACACTTAAGGCTTTAACAATATCAGGAATAAGCCTATCATCTGACCAATCTCCACCACCAATTACATTTCCAGCTCTACCTACAGCTATAGCCTTTTGCTGTTCTCTATACTTTACTGGATGAAAGAATGAATTTTTATAAGAATCAATTACTAATTCCGCGCAGGCTTTGCTTGCACTGTATGGATCATAACCTCCTAATCTATCATTTTCCCTGTATGGATATTCCCATTCATTATTATGATAAACCTTGTCTGTAGTTATTAATATGATATTACACTTTTTTTCTAATAATCTAATTGAATCAAGTAAATTGGCTGTCCCTATTGCATTCACCTCAAAAGTTTCTGAAGGAATTTTATACGATAATCTAACTAAAGGTTGGGCAGCTAAATGAAAAACGTAATCAGGTTGGAAATCTAAAACTGCATTTTTCAAGGCAGCCCTTTCTCTAATATCACAAATCAATGATTCACACAACAAATCTCCATTAATTTTGGCGTACAGATTATTCTCATTCTCTGGCGCGAGTGCATAACCCTTTACTATCGCACCAAAGTCACTCAAAATTTTGATTAGCCAAGAACCTTTAAAACCCGTATGACCAGTAACAAATACACGTTTCCCAGCGTATGTATTTTTCAAGTCAGCCATTATTTCCAAATTTTCCAATCAGCTTTACCGGAATTCCATAGTTCATTTAGATCCATTTTATCTTTTAAAGAATCCATGGGCCTCCAAAAGCCAGGATGTTTAAAAGACATTAGTTGTTTGTCTTTCGCTAATGTTTCTAGTGGTTCTCTTTCCCATATCGTTTTGTCTCCATCTTTTATATAATCAAAGACTTCAGGTTGACAAACAAAAAAGCCACCATTAATCCAACCAATATCTTCTGATCTTTTTTCATGAAAAGATTCAACCTGTGAATCATTATTAATTTGTAATACCCCAAAACGTCCACTAGGTTGAACCGACGTTACTGTGCATAATTTATTATTCTTTGCATGATAGTCTACCAAATCTTTTATATTTACATTGGATACACCATCACCGTAGGTTAGCATGAAAGGTTCATTGCCTATATACTTTTGCACTCTTTTTACTCTTCCCCCTGTTAAAGTTTCTGGACCTGTTTCAACCAAAGTAATTTTCCAATGTTCCGCAAAATTATTGTGGACTTCTAATTTGTTATTTTTTACATCTATGGTAATATCAGAATGATGTAAAAATAAATTAGCAAAATATTCTTTTATAACATATCCTTTATATCCAAGGCAAACTACAAAATCATTATAGCCGTAGCTTGAATAAATTTTCATTATATGCCAAAGTATAGGCATTCCACCAATTTCAACCATCGGTTTTGGCCTCACATCTGTCTCCTCAGCAAGCCTTGTTCCAAACCCTCCAGCTAAAATAACTACCTTCATAATCTAAATTGAATAAATGTTTAATTCTCCTTATTTTAAAAAACTCACCCCACCATCTCCTCATACACCCCCTCCTCTATCACCTCACCCTTATCCATTCTAAAGATTTTGTCACAACGTTTTAGCGTTGTTACCCTATGAGCCACTATTAAAATAGTCAGGTCGTCAGCTAATCGTTCAATGCCTTCCATTACCGCGAGTTCAGTTTCGTTGTCTAAGGCACTGGTTGCTTCGTCAAATAAGATAACTTGTGCTTTTTTATATAAAGCACGCGCAATGCCTATGCGCTGACGCTGACCACCTGACAAACGGATTCCTCTTTCTCCAACAAAGGTTTTGTACTTTTGAGGTAAGGATTCAATGGTTTCAGCAATCTGTGCCTTTTCCGCTGCTTCTTTCACTCGCTTCATATCTATCTTTTCTACTTCTACTCCAAAAGCTATATTCTCAGCCAAGGAAGTGTCAGAAAGATAAATTGCCTGTGGTACGTGTGCTATAATAACTTGCCATGACCTGTGATTATCTTCGGTGATAATCTGGTTATCAATTTTTAGATAACCATCTGTTGGTTTTAGTAAACCCATAATCACATCCAATAAAGTACTTTTTCCGCACCCTGTGGTACCTACAAATCCGTAACGCTTTCCCTTTTTTAACGTCAGATTTAAATTTTTTAATACAAAGGCGCCTTCATTCGTATATTGAAAATTTACTTTGTCTAATTGAATGGATTCTGTAAAAATGATAGGCGCAGGATTAGGCTTATTAGCATGTTCTGGATAAGGTTGTTCTAAGAATTGTAAGCCATCTTCTACCGATTCCTGTCCAGCTCTTATTGATGTCCAATTATAATAAAAATTTTGCAAGTTAGGTAATAATCTTTGTGCGCCAAGTGCTAACGCTGCCAGCGTTGGTATGGCAGACATGAATCCATCGCCTTTTAAAACTAACTGATAAGCAATGATGCAAATAAACATGATACCTAAAAACTCTACGATTAATCGTGGACTTTGCCCAACTATCTGATTATTTGCTAATGATTCGTTATACCTTGCTTGTGCTTTATTAAATATTTTTCCATACGTCCCTTGTGTACCATCAATAAGGACATCTCTAATTCCTCCAAGTCCCTCTTGTAAGGCTTTTACCATCTGAACTGATTCTTGACTCAGGACAATTGAATTTGCTGAAAGTTGCTTTTTTACCATTAATATAATCCCTGCATATAATACACCAAATCCAAGAAATGCGGTTAATGCAACTAATGGATTAATCGTAAACAAAGTAATAATAATAGCCATAATGGTAACACTTGATGAAATGAGATTCATCAACGGTGTTATCAAATAAGTTAATATGGCTGCTGCTTTATTTGTAATTCCTGATATGACCTCGCTACTATTTCTGGACACATGCACTGAGTAGGGCTGATATAAAGTACGCATGTATATACTACTGCTAAAAGCAGCAGAGGTGCCAAACCCAATGCGTGTTTGTGCCCAAAGTAAAACCAAGCGGAGGGATATCCCTATAAATATCAAAAGACCGAATACAATAGTGAAAGGAAAAAGTAGTTCCTCAGGGGTCTTTATACCTAATATTTTGATAAATAACTGAGCAGCCTCGTGGGTAAATACTTTTTCTGGATTTGATAATACTGCAATAAAGGGCAAAACAGCCGAAATACTAATAGCTTCCATGAAGGATGCGACCGTCATAAGACCAAGAAGTAGAATGAAATAAATCTTTCTTCTCTTAGATAGATTTCTCCAGACTCTTTGGAAATTATTTTTTATAGATGGTCTTGGCATGTGTAAAATGGTAACCTTTTCTGGTTTATTAGCTTGAAAAAATATCTGTTTTGTTCTGTTTTAACACGCTTTCGCCCTGATGAGTCGCAAATGTCTCTTCAAAGTAGCGCAATATTGAGTAGCAAAAATGCATATTTTTACGTCAGCGTTATAGCAAATATAGTGCAATTTTAATATTCACCCAATTTTATTTAACTACATTCTTTAAAAATGGTCAATATCTATGTAAGATCTTTGTTTCGTGGAGTTTTTTACGCTATTTGTCTTTATGTGTTCTACAAGCTCACAATAAGTCTTTTGAATAAACTTTTTTGAAATAATTTTTATATCATTTCATTAGTAATTCATAAAACTTTTCTTTGTCTAGACCAATATCCTGAATCATACTCATTAATGTATTTTGTTTAAGGTCTTTTTTATCATAAATTGCTTTGCTACCTTGTTGTCCATGTAAAACGAAGCCAATTTTTTTTATTATTTTAATAAATTCTTTAGATTTTACAGTTGGAAGATTACTCAACTTGCAATCTGTACTGATTTAAAAATCAAATCTTCTTTAGGTATTGGTAGCTGATCTTCTTTTAAACTGTCAAGATATAGGGAAATAGCTTCTGTTATGTTTTCTACTGCTTCCTCGAAATTATCACCTTGGGAATGACATCCTTTTAATATTGGGCAAAATGCATGATAACCTCCCTCTATTTCTTTCTCAAAAATGACGGTGTAATTATATATCTGAGTGCTTTCTGACTTCATTGTTTATTTTTTTAATCAAGCAAATTCATGTAAATGCCGACTTCCTTTAATTTTTCCTCCTGAAATTCTTCTGTTTTGTACAAAGCGATTCTAATCTTTTTATCAATCAGATTTTCTACCCGTTCTGTTAAGCGAAAAAGATAGGCTCTATCCACGTTTCCAACTAGTATAAGATCAATAAAAGGGGAATTTCTTCCGAGTGCCAGATCGCCTGTTAAATATACCTTCTCTACATTGCCCAACTGATTTAAAACCTGATCTATAATCTGGTCTAATCCAACATGTTGCAAAATGATGCCCCGAAGCGATTTAAATAAGGGGTGCTTAATATTCGCCGAAAATAATTTTGTTTTTCCGTTCCCTTCGTCTTCCCTTTCTTCAATGAGATGCATGTCAGACAACTTATTAAGTTCCAGTCTGACAGTGTTGCTGCTAACGTCCAGCTCCTTTTCTAATCCTCTGAGGAAAACCGTTGTACTCGGATTAAGAAGAAACCGAGTTAATAACC
>Ga0114972_10001047_pt1 | contig 20883 bp, 18 predicted proteins | sample M_140807_EF_Meta_FD_87354 | JGI IMG/M metagenome (GOLD analysis project Ga0114972, IMG submission 87354) | Freshwater microbial communities from Lake Montjoie, Canada to study carbon cycling - M_140807_EF_MetaG | ecosystem: Environmental > Aquatic > Freshwater > Lake | place: Lake Montjoie...
ATTATGCCAATGTTGCAAAAAAAGAAATAAATATTTGCAATGATGTATGGATTGGCTGGGGATCTATAATTTTAAAAGGAGTAACAATTTGTGATAACACTATAATTGCTGCAGGATCTGTTGTGATTTCTTCAATACCAGCCAACTGTTTAGCCGCTGGAAACCCGGCAGTTGTAAAGAAAATGTTTACCTAATCTCTATTTTTAAACGCATTAATTATAATAACATGAAAATTCCTTTTTTAAATTTCAGCGCAACACATCAGCCCATGAAAGCGGAGATGATGAACGCGTTTGAAAAAGTATACGATAGCAATTGGTTCGTTTTAGGTGAACAAGTAAAAGCATTTGAATCTAATTATGCAGCATTTAATCAAGTTAATCATGCCGTTGCGGTAAGTAATGGTTTAGATGCTTTACACATCGCTTTAAAAACATTAAATATTGGGCAAGGAGATGAAGTAATTGTTCCGTCAAATACTTTTATAGCAACCGTTTTGGCGATTTCTTATGTTGGTGCTTCTCCAATTTTTGTTGAGCCCAATATTAATACATATAACATAGACCCTTCAAAAATTGAAGCAGCCATCACATCAAAAACCAAAGCTATAATGCCCGTGCATTTATATGGACAAGCTTGCGAAATGGAAGTGATAATGCAGATTGCTGAGAAATACAATTTAAAAGTTATTGAAGATAACGCACAAGCACAGGGTGCCACATATCAAAATAAAATTACGGGTTCATTTGGGCATATAAATGGAACAAGTTTTTATCCAGGCAAAAACCTTGGAGCTCTTGGAGATGCTGGTGGAATAACAACCAACAATACTAATTTGTATGAAAAAGCAAAGGTTTTATCAAATTATGGGACACGAGTAAAATATGTAAATGATGAAATTGGATTCAACATGCGTATGGATGAATGCCAAGCTGCTTTTCTAAATGTAAAGTTGAATTATTTAAATACTTGGATTCAACAACGTCAAGAAATTGCAAATTGGTACAACCTTCATTTATCAAATGTCAATGGATTGATTTTGCCAATTGTAGCAGATCATGCAACTCATACTTATCACTTATATGTTGTTAGAACAAATAAACGTGATGCACTTATGGACTATCTTTCAGATCATGAAATTGGAACGCTAATTCATTATCCAATTCCTCCTCACTTACAAAAAGCCTATTCTAATTTAGGTTTTTCAAAAGGTGATTTCCCCATTGCAGAAGAAATTGCAGATACTTGTTTGAGTTTGCCCATTTGGCCAGGCATGAATGAGACAGAAGTAGAATTTGTAGCAAAGTCGATAAAACAATTTTTTCAAGTTTAATGCTTTTTTAAACTCATGACAGATCAAAGAATTGAAAAAATTTACAACAAGCTCAAAGCAGAAGTTATTTCCGAAATGGATCCCAATATGCAATTGACTAAATCAGAGCAATTGATTTTTTATTGTTGGCAAAATTACCCCATACTTTTTAGTGATGTAGATTTAGAATCAAAATTAGAAAAGCTATTCATTCAGTCGGAAAAATTAGCTGAGAAAAAAAACAATCATATTGTATATGTGGCCAGTACTTTATTTGCTGTTGGTGGGCATACCAGATGTATTTTGAATTTTATAGATAATCTTCCAAATTATCAACATACAGTAATCCTTACCCGACAAAATAAATCCATACCCGACAATATATTTGAATCGTTTAAAGAAAAAAATGTAGACGTTGTTATTTTAAATACGAAAAAAAGCATTTTAGAAAAGTCATCAAAAATAATTTCACATGTAGATTCCATTTGCCCGTCAAAAGTTTATTTGTTTCATCATCCAGATGACCTCGTTCCATTAATGGCTTTTGGTAAAAATAACACGCATGAAATTGTTCAATACAATCATGCAGATCATGTGTATTCATTATGCACTAATTACTTCAATAAAGTAATGGAATTTAGAAATTCAGGAGCAATGATTTCTCATTTTGGGAAATCAATTTCAATTCCTCAAATTCAATTATTGCCCATTCAAAATAAATACGAAACTCCCAATAGGAGCGAAGCAAAAACAAAGCTTGGGTTTGATTCCACAAAACGTATCGTTGGGACCTTAACTAATTTTGGCAAGGCTCAATCATTCAATGGAATGCCCACTTTAGTAAATATTATTACAGAAATATCAGCAAAATATGTCGATTTTAATTTTGTCATTATTGGATTAAACCAACAAGAATTCAGTAGTATTGTTGGTGAATCTATTCCAATACCCAAAAACGTTTTTTGTTTAGGTATTGTAAAAAATCCAGAACCATATTATGAAACATTTGATTTCTTTTTAGAGCCGTTTCCGATTGGGTCCGGATTAGGTGTTTTAGAAGCTTGTAAACATGGTGCAATCCCCATTTTTGCACCACAACAAGCAAGTTTATGTTCAACTTTTGATGTGTTTCATGTTGAAATTCAAAAGCTATTAATTCAAGCTACTACACTAGATGCCTATTTTAAAACTATTGAATATTATTTTAATGGTGAACCTTCTGAAATTATCGTATTAACAGAAAAAATAAAAACAGGCATTTACCAATACCATCGTGGAGAAAAATGGGCCTCGAATTTGGAAAACGAATCTAATGCTTTCGATATTTCAATCATTAAAAATCCAGATGAATTTTTAAAAACGGAAGCAATGTTTTTTCAAGATTATCAAAAAAAAACAAGCAATGAACTCATAGAACATTTGCTTACATTAAAACAACTTGTTTCAAAAAAATTATTGATTTCTTTGTTTATAGGAAAAAATCGATTGTTTAGTATTTTTGATTTAAACAAACAAAACGCAAAACGAATTGCCATTAAATTACTCAAATCATAAAGAGTTTTACTATTGAAGATTGCATTTATCATATTAGCATATAAAAACCCACAACAATTGCGTTGGATGATTGAATCATTAAGCCATGCCAATCATTGTTTTTATGTACATATCGATAATCAGAAAGAAGTACTGCCATTTGAAAAAGAATTGGCATACATTCAAAATGCGCAATGGGAATGGCTGCCTCGTGCAAATACCTACTGGGGTAGTTACTCTTGTGTAAAAACGGTAATCGATGGAATGAAATATGCTCAATCTAAAAACGATTATGATTATTATATTCATCTAAGCGGACAAGATTTTCCTGTTATAAATGCGTCAACTTTGCAAATTAAAATGGCCGAAAATGAAGGAAAATCTTACTTGTTTCATTTTAAAATAGATGAAGGACTTTGGGACAATAAAGGTAAAGATCGACTAACTACGTTGCACTTTTTTAAAAAAGAAAAGCGTATTTCCATTACATCAAAAGCAAAAAACCCAATAAATAAAATCCTGCATTCTTTATGGCAAAATATTGTCGTAAATCAATTCGATAAAAAATTTCAGTTTTACGGAGGTGAGTTTTATTTCATTTTCCATAAATCAGCACTACAGCAGTTATTAAACAATCAAATGGAATTTAGTTGGCTGCATAAACGTTTACAGTTTACGCTCATACCTGAGGAAATTTATATCCCCACCATGTTGTTGGCCAAACCCTCAACAAATATAAATGTGGTGAACAGCACCCAACGATATATTAAATGGAAATCGGAAGGATCTTCGCCTAAAACTTTAAATGAAACAGATTTCGATCAAATTGCCCAAGCAGACAATTGGTTTGCAAGAAAATTCGATTTTGAAAACGACAACATTTTTCATCAAAAACTCTTATCATTCATTAAATCAAATTCTGCATAACCATGAAGAAACTAAAAAAACATTTTAGGTTGATGCGTCGCCTTTACAAAGAATTTAATATTGAAGGTTTGCGTTTTTTTGCAGAAATACATTTAAGTAAAAAAGACCTGCTGTCTATTCAGATTCCAGGATTGCCTCAGCCCATTTATTTAAGAAGAAATGGATCGGATTTAACTGTATTCGAAGATATTTTTTTGAAATTCGAGTATCATTTCAAGCACTTACAAACCCCAGAAACCATTATGGATGCTGGTGCTAATATTGGTCTTGCAGTTGTATTTTTTAAACGAAAATTTCCAAATGCTAAAGTTATTGCCATTGAGCCCGAGTCTTCCAATTTTGAATTGTTGAAAAAGAATACAGAAATGTATAAGGATGTTATTTTGGTAAAAAAAGGATTGTGGCATCAATCGACATGGTTAGATATTGTAGATGCTGGTTTGGGAAATTGGGGTTTTATTGTAAAAGAAACAAACAATCCAACATCAAACTCCGTAGAAGCCACTTCAATCAACGATTTACTACATGAGAATCAATGGAACAACATCGATTTATTAAAAGTTGACATTGAAAGTTCAGAAGTAGAATTGCTTCAACATAATTATGAAAACTGGATACCAAAAACCAAAACGCTTCTTATTGAACTCCATGACAGAATGAGACCAGGTTGTTCAAAAGCGGTTTTCAATACCCTGGTGAAATACGATTTTTCATTGGATCATGTTGGTGAAAATGTAATTTGTAACTTTATTCATCCCCGTTAATAATATGCCTTTTTTCAAAATGACATTTAAAAAATAGACGCACACCATCCAATACAAACTAAACAACATGAACTTTATAAGTAAATTCAATAAAACACATGAAAAAAGGATTTTCGGTTTGGATATTTTGAGATCGCTTGCTATTCTTTTAGTTGTTTATGGCCATGGTGTTTATGTACTTCCAAAATCTTACAAGTTTTATTATCTTTTGCCATTTCCTTACATTGATGGGGTGTCTGTTTTTTTTGTTTTAAGTGGATTCTTAATTGGCGGAATTCTAATTAAAATATTGCAAAAAAATGAATTTACTTTTAAAGTCCTTTTTGATTTTTGGATAAGAAGATGGTTTAGAACTATCCCAAACTATTTTTTTGTATTGATTTTACTAATTGCTTTTCAGTATTTAATTTTTAATGAAAAAGGGGAATTTAATTTTTCTTATTTTTTATTTGCTCAAAATCTGATTCATGGAAGCCCTTCATTTTTTCCAGAATCGTGGAGTTTATCTGTTGAAGAATGGTTTTACCTTTCATTCCCACTGCTTACTTATGGATTAAATATCATCTTGAAAAATAAAAAGAAAGCACTTTTTATTTCACTTTTGTTCTTTTTAATTACACCACTTTTATTGAGAACGTATTGTTATTTTACTACTGAAAACCATACAGAATGGTCAACAAACATTCAAAAAGTGGTTATTTACAGATTAGATAGTTTGATGTATGGTGTGCTTGGAGCGTATTTATTCACATACAAAATCGAATTATGGAATAAGCATAAAAACTTAATGTTTTCTTTGGCAATTTTAATTGTAATAATGCTAACTATTTACACTAGAATCAGACCAAAAGATTATTTATTCCTTTCGATTTATCAATACAATATTGAATCTATTGTTTCATTTCTTTCATTACCATTCTTTTCATTGTTAAAAGTAACGACATATAAATATTTGAAATTTATTTTTACGTTCATAGCAATCATTTCTTATTCAATGTATCTTTTAAATTTAACGTTTATTCAAGGCGTAATTATGCCTAAACTATTGCCGGTATTGCATTTAAGTCAACAAGGTGGATTTTTATCTGTTTCAATAATTTATTTCCTGTATTGGGTATTGGTAATATTTACATCATATTATTTGTACAAATATTTCGAATACCCATTAACAAAACTCAGAGATAAATTTTAATCTTTTTTGATTTGTATACCATTTCAAAACCAATATTATGCTTCAATTTTCAATAATCATACCTTGTTACAACCAAGCAGAATGGCTTAAAATTTGCGTTGAATCATTGCAAAACCAATCGTTTGAAAATTGGGAAGCCATTATTGTAAATGATGGTTCAACCGATAATACTGGACAAGTAGCTGATAATTTTGCTGAAAACGACAAACGCATTAAAGTTATTCATCAAGAAAATCAAGGATTGTCGGCCGCCAGAAATACTGGAGTGAAAAATGCTATGGGCAGTTGGTTAAATTTTCATGATTCAGATGATTATTTGTTGCCGGGTTGTTTGGATCTAGTGAATAAACAGATATTAAGCAACAAAGAATTTGAATTATTTCAAGTGGGTCATGAATTGGTAGATGAAAAAAATAATGTCATCCATACGAATTTTCTTACCCAGCCTAGCGGAAACTTTCTTGTTCAGGCAAATATTGGGAATCCCGGACCTCCTTTATCTTTTTTTATTCATAGACAAACTTCCTTAAATGCAGGAGAATTTGATATTTCTCTAAAAAGTGCAGAAGATTGGGATTATTGGATTCGTGTTGCAAAAATGGGCATTGAACGTTTTGTTATAAGAAAACCAATGGTTGCTTATCGTTTCACTTCCAATAGTATGTCCAGAAACCCATGGAGAATGTATGAAAATACATTGGAAGTTATTAAACGAGTGCCATTAATAGACAATCGTATTAGAAACAATAGTCCATTGAATGCAGAATTGAAATTCGATGTAGAAAAAGCTATAAAATCAAGATTAATACAAGCTTTGGGGTTAAATATCATGCAAGGAAACATTGATGAAGCTTTAGGTAAATTCAATGAAGAGTCCAGCAAATTTAATTTTCATTATCTTCCAATTGATTTCAGGCAAATGAATTCTTTTATGACGTTTAAGAATTGGTATCGACCAGAAGATTTAAAAAAAGTGCTTAATGGTTACCCACAATTATTCACAGTTTTTTTTTCTAAAACAAATTTCTCTTCTGAATTTCAAAAAAAAGCTTGTTATTATGTTTTTGAATTTCATTTAAAGAATAGCAATATTTTAAAATTTAAATTTCTTGGTAAAATATTAAATCGGATTTTGGATGTTTCAATCAATAGCAAAAAAATCCGGGAAGAGAGCGGAATTAAATCCTTATAATTTTTTTATGAATGGATGTTCAATCATAATTTGTACTCAAAGCAGATCGGCATTATTAAAATCTTGTCTTGATTCTTTTATTTCACAAAATCAGGTTTTTGATAACATTGAATATATCGTGGTTGACAATAAATCCACAGACAATACTAAAGAGGTCACTATTTCATTTCAAAATAATTTAAAAAATCTCCTCTACTTTTTTGAAGAAAAAATTGGGTTGAGCCACGCAAGAAATAAAGGCGTAGAGGTTTCAAAATACAATTGGGTTTGCTTTATGGATGATGATGCCTTAGCACATGCAGATTTTAATCAAGTGATGATGGAAACTATAAATACAAATTTATTTGATGGATTTGGAGGTATGTTCTATCCATGGTATAGAACACCAAAACCCAAATGGTTATCTCCAATTTTCGGACAAATGCCATTGTTAAGAAACGATATTGGACCTTTACCCAATAATCAACATGTAGCTGGTGGTATTTGCGCTTTTAAAAAGCAAAATTTACTTAACGCAGGTGGGTTCCCTCCTGATATTGGCATGCGAGGAAATATAGTTGGGTATGGCGAAGAAAATTATCTTCAAGATAAAATGCGTGCAAATGGAGATACAATAGGCTTCGTGCCCAATTGGAAAATGGATCATCTTGTAGCTGAATATAAATACACTTTAAATTGGCAATTAAAAAGATTTATTGGAAAAGGAAGAGATAAACAATTGTCTACTGGCATAAAAATACCCATTTTACAAAAAATAATTTTAAGTTTTCGAACAATAGCAGTATTGTTTTTTTATGGCATTAAATTATTTCCCAAACTGTTTTTTGATAAAAACTACTTTTTCCAAAATTACATATTAGATATTCTAAATTATCCATGCATAATGCTTGGAAAGTTAACTGTATAATAATCTAAAATATACATGAAAAATAATTTTTTGATTGTTTAAAAAGCTAAATTTGGTTACCAATATTTAGAATTTTAGCTTTTCTTTTTTTGAATTATTTCAAAAGAAATAGATGAGTTTAATGACAAACTTTTAATCAATGAAATTACTTTTTTTAGACACAAAACCCATTCGTAGAGGTGCTCAGGTTTTTGTGGATGATTTAAGTCAACATTTTCATGATGAAGGAGTTTTAATTAAAAAAGTATACTTATATGCTTATCATGAAAAAGTAAAATTAAGTTTATTGGATCAGGATATAGAATTGAATGGAAATGAAAACCATATTTTCGAAAAGTTCCCCACCATTAATCCAGGTTTATTATTTCGATTGATTACAACCATAAATGCCTTTAATCCCGATTTTGTTTTACTGAATGGTTCCCGAACTTTAAAATATGGTGCTGCTGCAAAACCTTTTCTGTATAAAAATACAAAACTGATCTATCGTATTATCGATAGTCCTATATTTTGGAATCGATCCGCTTTAAAACAGTTTTATTATCGCAAATTAGTACTATCCAAAATAGATGCCGCAGTAGGTGTTAGTCGTGCTTCTTTAAATGATATGGTTTCCCTTCATGGATATAAAAAACCAACAACAGTTATTCATCGCGCTATTCAAGAATCTAATTTTAAGCTTGTTCTTTCTAAAGATTCTAGTCGAACAAAATTCGGAATTAAAAATAGCGACAAGGTTCTCTTGTTTTTAGGAAATTTAACCCCACAAAAAAGACCAGATCGTTTTGTGGATATTATTAAATTGGTAAAACAAAATTTTCCGGATATTAAAGCTTGGATTGCTGGTGATGGTGTACTTAGAAAAGAAACGGAGAAATTGGTGATAAAATATGATTTACAAAACAACATAAAATTTTGGGGCTATCAACAAAATGTTACAGCATTAATTTCAGCATCGGACTTGCTTGTTTTAAGCAGTGATACAGAAGGATTACCCGGGGTTGTTTTGGAATGTGGTTATTTAGGTGTTCCGGCTGTGTCTGCCAATGTTGGCGGTATAAATGAATGTTTGGAAAATGGAAAAACGGGTTATGTGGTTCAAACACAAAATCCAGCGGATTATGCCAAATACATAATTGAATTATTAAACGATGAAGAAAAAAGAATTACTATGGGTTTGCTTTCTATGAAGAAGGTGAAATCTGGATTTACTATGGATATGGTAGCCGAGAAATACTTACAATTTTTTCATTCTTTAAAATAAATGGAGTAAACAAATCATGCCTTTTTTCTCAATCGTCATTCCTACTTATAACAGAGCGCATATCATTAGGGATGCCATAGAGGCGGTATTGTTGCAAACATTTTCAGATTTCGAGTTGATCATTTCGGATGATGGATCTACTGACAATACGGAAGAAATCATAACTCCTCTATTAAAAGATTCGAGGATAAAATATATCAAACAAATCAATAAAGGCGTTTGTGCCGCTAGAAATTTTGGTGCACAACATGCAAAAGGAAAATACTTGGTTTTTTTAGATAGCGATGATACAATAAATAATATCTGGCTTTATGATTTTCATACTATTGCTTTAAAAAACTTCGACATTGTTTTTTGTAGTATGATTGTTATTAACGCTAATGGGTTTGAAAAAAAAACCAGTTGTCTTAAGCCTTATAAAAATGGAAATGAAAAAGGAATTTTTAATGCTGGGACTTGGGCGATGAAAAGAGATTTGTTTTTTGAAATTGGGCAATATGATGAGCAAATTAAATATGGTGAAAACACGGAACTGAAATTTAGATTTTTAGACAAACATTTTGAATTTGGTTATGTAGATAATTACAATTTTATCTATAAAGAATCAATTTCTGGAGGAAGCAAACAAACGGCAAACAAATTGCAATCCAATTTGTATATATTGTCAAAGCATGCTGTTTATTTTAGACGAAGCCCAGAAGTGAAAAGACTTTTTTTACAAGTTGCAGCTGTTTCAGCAGCTAGATTAGGAAAAAACAATCAAGCACATGAACTGTTTTTTCAAGCTTGGAAAACAAATAAGTCTGATTTGAAACTTATTATTCAATGCATAATTTCAATAATTCCATTTTTAACCAAATTAAAATGGAAACCAATATCAACCAATATCCAATAACATGAACCCAAATCCATCATCAAATTATTTTGCTGCGTTTGTAATGACATTCGAGCGAACACACCTCATTAATGACACCATAGATAAATTATTGGTGCAGAGTTTGCCTCCAGAAAAAATATTAATAATTGATAACAGTGTTACTTCTAAAACACAAGATTTTTTTTCTGATTACAAAAACCCTAAAGTAGAATATTTCAGGGTGGGAAAAAATCTAGGCCCAGCTGGAGCTGCAAAAATTGGACTAGAGAGATTATCTCAAGATGGCTTCAAATGGATATATTGGGGAGATGATGACGACCCTCCATTTTTTAATGATACATTCGAAGTATTATTAAACATGGCTAATTCTTTACCTGAATGTGGTTGCGTTGGTGCCGTGGGGCAGTTTTTTAATAGAAAAAATGGATTAATTGATAGAGTACCTGATGACGCGTTAAAAACATCAGGAGAATTAAAAGTAGATACTATAGCTGGTAATATGTCTAAAATCATTAACGCAAATGTTGTATTGAAAAATAAAGTTTTACCTGATGAGACTTTATTTTTTGGTATGGAAGAACTCGATTATGATTTGAGAATGCAAAAAGCGGGATATAATTTATATGTTGACCGTTCAATGTATTTACGTTATCGAATGCAAAGCAATCATCTTGGTAAAAATGTAAAGAAAGGTCTTAAAAAAGACAGCAATAGAATGCAAAGAGATTATTATTCTACTAGAAATGGATTATATATTTTCAAGAAAAATGGATTGGCGCTTGCGTTATTAATTAATATTTTCAGAGTGTTTTACAAAATGATAATTTCATTTAAATACGGAAGTAATTATGGAAAACGATATTCAAAGTATTTGTTTAGAGCACTACGTCATTTTTTAAAAGGTAAAAAAGGAAGGGTTGTTTTTTAATAAGTTTAAAAGATAATACATTCAATTTGAGATTTAAACACTGTGGTTTTTAAAAAAATAAGCCCATAAGATTCGACTCAAACGATTAGGTATTTTAATAAAAACTATTTGTAGTAAAATTTGAAAAGAAAATCAAACATTTTGAATTTTAATTTGATAATTAATGCATGAAATACCCATAAGAGAAAGCCACTTATCAATATTGGAAGAGTATAAAGGGTATAACATGTGACCAAAATCAAACTATATGAACACATGAAAATAATTTTTACCATTGATAGTTTACAACAGGGTGGGGCAGAACAAAGTTTGGCACATACTATTGCTCATTTTTCTCCATCAACAGAAATTACTGTTGTATATTTTAAAAAGAAAGAAGATTTATTGCCTCAATTTGAAAACTTGAACTGTAAATTAATTTCTGTCAATTTAAAAGGAAAACTCACTTGGTTTAATGGTGTTATGAAGTTAAAAAATATCATTCAAGAAATCAAGCCTGATATTGTTGTTTCATGTTTATATCAAAGCAATATCATCAGCAGAATTACTTGCAAAATAACAGGAACAAAGTTAGTTGGCTCATTTGTAAGCGATAGTTATAGCAAAGAAAGATCGGTTAGTTTTTCAAAAAAGCGAAAATTGAGTGCGGCTTATTTTTTATGGCTAGATCAATTGACTTCTAAAATTCCAATCGCTTGGATTGCCAATTCGGAAAGTATAAAAAAATCAAATTGTACAATTTTAGGTATAAACCCCAATAAGGTAACTGTCATTTATAGGGGTCGAAATGCAGAAGTTATTCAACCTTGGATCGTTCCCCAAAATGATACTATTTTTCGTTTTGCATTTATAGGCAGGTTGCTTGAAACAAAAGGATTAAATGAACTTGTGACTGCGTTTGAAACATTGACAAAATCGAACTCAAATGTACATCTCGATATATTTGGAGATGGACCTTATAAGAAAACATTAACGAAACAGATAGATTCAAGTAGTTGTAAAAACAAAATCACTTTACACGGGAATATACATAATGCCTGGAAAAATCTGTACCATTCAAATTGTTTTGTATTCCCTTCATGGTATGAAGGATTTAGTGGGGCTTTGGTAGAAGCAATGATGTTGGGAATACCAATTATCGCTAGTGATATCACTATGAATCTAGAAGCGGTACAACCCAATTATAGTGCTTTAGTATATCCTGTAAGAAATGAAAACATACTGGCAGAAAATTTCCGTACATGTGTTGAAGATTATTCCAAAATGATTGAAATGGGGCAAAATGCAAGGTTGGTAGCCTTAGAAAAATTTGAAATCAAAACGATTTCTAAACAATATGAAACTTTTTTAAAAGGAAAAATAAATAGTTAGTTTCGTTCAATATATTTATTCAATTCAACAATTCAATTAAGCATCAAAATAAGGTTATGATAAAAAAACAAATCGCCATATTTTTAAAAAAATACTTCCCAGGTTTGATGTTTTCACATAAATATTATGCTCAAGATGGAGAAGACGTAATCTTAAATGCATATTATAAATATAAAAAAAGAAACCACAAAGGATTTTATATTGATGTTGGTGCACATCATCCGTTTCGATTCTCTAATACTGCATTGTTTTACAAAAAAGGTTGGCGTGGAATAAATATCGAACCAACCCCGCATTTGTTTGCTGCTTTTTTGAAATACCGTAAAAAAGATATCAATTTAAATATTGCAATTTCAGATACGAATGACACACTAACTTTTTTTGAGTTTAATGAATCCGCGCTAAATAGTTTTGATGAAAAACTATCATTAGAAAGAGAAAGTAACCCTAGTTATAAAATAATAAACCGCAGACAAATTCAAGTTTATAAACTTGCGGATATTTTGGATAAATACTTGCCCCAAAATCAAGATATAGACTTTTTAACCATAGATGTTGAGGGGCATGATATGAATATTCTTCATTCAAACAATTGGGGAAAATATCAACCAAAGTTTATTTTGATTGAAGCTGATCTTGATTTCAACCATTTAAATGACAATGAAACATATCGATATTTAATTGATAAAAATTATGAACTTTCGGCAAAAGCGAAAAGAACTTTGTTGTTTAAATTGAAAGATTTTTAAAATAGTTATTGATAATGAATAACTTTAATCGTCATTTTGATGAAGTTTTAACTACATCAATTTTTAATTTTACTTTTTAATTTAATGTACGTTTCAGAAACACAAATCAGAATTCACTATGCACTTACCGACCAAATGGGTGTGGTATATCATGGTCATTTTGCACAACTTTACGAAATAGGCAGAACTGAATCCATACGACAACTCGGTTTTGCTTATAAAGATATCGAAGCGCTTGGTATTATTATGCCTGTAGTAAATCTACAAATCAAATTCTTTCAACCTGCTAAATACGATGATTTGGTTACGGTAAAAACAATACTGAAAGAATTGCCACAAAACCATAAAATTATTTATTATGGTGAAATTTATAATGAGAATAGTGACTTGCTCAGCACCGCAGAAATTACGATGTACTTCATGAACGCCAAAGAAATGACCAGAGCCATCATGCCAGAAGAATTAATTGGAAAATTGAAAGGGTATTTCGAGTAAAATTATTTTCCAGCTAAGCCATCCACGCTTATTTTGCCAGGACCAACTAATAGTAATAAAATATAAGCGCTTAAGTATAAGGTAGCAGAAGAGCCATCTCCCATAATATCGCCTTCATGCGCTTTAAACAAAGCTACAGCCATACAAATTACTAATGGTATTACAGTTAATCTTGTAAATAAACCGATTGTTATAAATAAAGCACAAAAGAATTCTGCGAAAATTACCAACAACAATGAAAAGGTGCTACCCATACCCATGAAATTCATAAATTCTGCTTTCTTTTCAGAAAAATGTATAAGCTTATTGTAACCATGAGACATCATTAAAATACCAAAAACCAAACGGTGTATAAGCATCGCAAAATTAAAAGCTGCTGGAGAATAATGTATTGATAATAACTTTTTCATTTTTTTAATTTTTAACTATCATAAATGTAATTATTTTTTTGATTTTTCTTTTACAATTGTTTTAACAATGAATAAAATTTAGTTTCGTTTTTTTACAATTAAAAAAATTGTGTGGGCTTTTTTACCTTATTTATCTTTGATTGATTTTTCCACATTAACTTTAACCCAAATCTGAAATCATTTCTACTATGACTTTTAAAAAAATTATCGGGGTTTCAATATTAATTTTATGCAATCATATATCTTTTGCACAACCAACGCATGTATATACCGATATTGAAAAACAATTCAAATATGCTGAAGAATTAATACAAAATAAACAATACGCACTTGCATTTCCTATTGTAAAATCGTTAAAGTTGGATTTTCCTGACTATTCAAAATCAAACCACAATTATTTAAACGATGACATCAATTTTTTTTATATTTTATGTGAATTAAAATTGATGCAAATTATTGGCGCAGGTCATGCCATTAATTTTATTCAAACCGTAAATAATCAACCCAGAAAAGAACAACTAGCATTTCATTTGGCTCATTATTATTTTTTACAACAAGATTTTGTAAAGGCTTTAGAATATTTCAACAAATCATCAGTTTATCATTTGTCTAATGACGAAATCGCTGATGCTAAATTTGAAAAAGCATATGCACTGTTTCATGAAAAAAAGTTTGAAGATGCCAAACCTCTATTCAATGAAATTCATCAATTGAATTCCAATAAATATTATACTGCTGCCAATTATTATTACGGGTTCATCTCTTTTTATAATCAAGATTTTACCGAAGCTTTGTCGGCTTTCAGAACCATAGAAACAGATCCTGAATACAATGCAGTTGTACCTTATTATGTTGCTGAAATTTTATATACTCAAGACGACAAAGCAAATGCATTGATTTATGTGGATAGTGTACTTGCTCAAAATGGTGGCTCTTTTTATAAAAAAGAACTCGAACTCATCAACGCACAACTTTATTTTGAAAAACAGCAATATAAACAAGCATTGCCTTTATTTGCGGCTTATGCTGATAGAAATGAAAAAGTGACCAAAGAAGTGATGTATCAATTGAGTTATTGTTATTTTAAAAACAATGATTTTTCAAAAGCCATCGAAGGATTTAAACAATTGAGTAATGAGAAAGATTCAATGGGACAAAACAGTATGTACATTTTGGGAGAACTTTATTTGAAAGCAAATGATAAAGCCAACGCTAGATCAGCATTTCAATTTTGTGCTGGAAATAACAGCAATATAGTTCAACAAAGAATTTCTAGATTGAATTATGCCAAGCTTTCTTACGATTTAGGCTATCAAGATATAGCTTTATCAGAAACAAAAAGTTATATCAAAGATTATTCATCAACAGAAGACATAGCGAGTAAAGAACCTTTTGCACACGTTGCAGAGGCAAAAGAATTGCTAATAAGCTTATTGGCAAACACCAACGATTATGATGAAGGTCTTGAAGTATACCAATCTCTAAACCAAGCTACGCCTACAACACAAAAAGCATATGCGAGATTGTTATATGGAAAATCAATTCAGCTTATTAACGAACAGAAACTAAACGAAGCAGTTGAATATCTAAATCGGATCATAAAAATTACAGTTGCTACAAACGTAATCCCTTATGCCAATTTTTGGCTGGGAGAGCTTTCGTATCGTATTCGTAAATATGATGATGCTGTTAATTTTATTACCCAATTTATAAACAGTAATGTTCCTGCTCAAGGTGAGGCCAATCTATATAATGCCAATTACACTTTAGGTTATGCCTGGTTTCAAAAAGAAAAATTTAAAAATGCACTTATTTATTTCGAACCCATTGCAAATACTGCTAAAGCCAATGCAACCAGCATTGAACAAGATGCAGCGGTTAGAATTGCAGATTGTTTTTACATGTTAAAAGATTTTTCCAAAGCAGCGAGTTTATACCAATCTGTAATAGACAAAAAATATGCTCAAACCGATTATGCACTATATCAAAATGCGATGATTACTGGTGTGAAAAACAACACCGAAAAAATAAAATCTTTAACCGCATTGGTAAAACTTTATCCTACGAGCTCACTAGCTTTGGATGCTCAACTTGAAATTGCACAAACATACATTGCGGATGAAAAATATATGGAAGCGGTTCCTTTTTTAAATAACATTATAAATTCAAAGGAAGATGAATCTTTAAAACCAAGAGCATATTTAAAATTGGGTGTAGCATATTACAACAATAACGACAATAAAAATGCATTGGTCGCTTACAAACAACTTGTAAAACAATATCCGCAATCATCTGAATCTGAAGAAGCATTTAGCATCATCAAAGACATTTATGTAGAAGAGGGTAATCCAGATCAATACCTCGATTTAATGCGTGAAAATGGTATAACTGTAAATGTTTCAGAAGCTGATTCTTTGAGCTATACTGCTGCTTTTAATAAATACAACAACAATGATTGTAACGGCGCGGTTAAAAGTTTTGACAACTATATTTCAAAATTTGCCGAAGGAGGTTTTGTCATTGAAGCGGCTTATTACAAAGGTGTTTGTTTACAAAAACAAAAAGATAACATAGGTGCGATTGCCTCTTTTGAACTTGTTTACAAAAAAGGACTAAGTAAGTTTTACGACAATGCTACTATAGAATTGGCACGTTTGTATTATTTTGAAATTAAAGATTACAATAAATCTAAATTATACTTTGAAGCATTACAAAACAATAGTAGTAATCCCGAAATGAAGCTGGATGCATTACGCGGTTTGGTGCGTTGTTATTATCAGTTGAAAGATTACACAACAGCAAATGTGGCTTCTAAAGAATTATTGTCTTTGAAAGGGATTAGCGCTGATGATAAAGCTATTGCTCAATTGGTATTAGCTAAATCTTTACAAGCTACTAATCAAACAGAAAAAGCAATAGATGCGTTTAAAATAGTGGTATCACTTAATAAAGCGTCTTGGGGTGCAGAAGCGCGTTACGAATTGGCTTTTATATATTTAGTCGCCGATAATTTGAATGTAGCAGAAAAATACGCCATGCTTGTCATTAAAGAGACTGGATCTTACGACGAATGGGTGACGAAATCTTATATTTTATTGGGCGATATTTTTATGAAACAGAAAGATTATTTCAATGCAAAAGCAACTTTCGAAAGTGTTTCTAAAAATGCTGCAATTGCATCTCTAAGAGATGAGGCCAACAATAAACTACAACAAGCAATAGCAGAAGAAAAGAAATCTTCTAAAATTGGAAACTAATTAATACGTACAAAAAATATTCTAACAAATGAACGGATATAGATTAAAAAGTCAAATTCTATTTTTATTGGGTTGCTTTGTTTTTCAAATTAGCAATGCCCAAAATGATACTAGCGGTACTCAAGTTGTAACCATTGTTTCTGCATATAAACCTGTTGTAAAAAAAGTGGCCAAAATAAATGTATCGGCGTCTAATTTACTACCCGATTCTAATAAAAACTTGCTTCCCTATAACGTGCCTGTACAAAATTTAATGTACATGTATCAACCCATTGTCATTAAACCGCTTGCTGTAACGAATACTGAAATGGTGAGTTTAGGTAGTAGGTATTTTGCCAAAGTTGGTTTTGGTAATTATACTACACCAAGCATAAAGGCATTGGCCTTATTTGGTGATGGGATTACACATTTAATTCAAGCAGATGCGTCATATATTTCTTCAAAAGGAAAAATTATCCACCAAGATTTTTCTAATTTGAAATTGGGTGCAAACGGCTCGTATTACACCAACACACATGAGATATATGCCGGTTTGAATTTTAATAGAAATCAATATTATTTATATGGGTACGATCATGATAGTTTTAAATACAACAAAACGGATGTGAGTAGATTGTATCAAGACTTTTCTTTTTCAGCAGGCATAAAAAATAAATCGCCCAATGGATTAGGTATTAATTATGATCCAAATGTTTCTGTTGATTTATTTACTGCAAAATCAATGCTTTCTGAATTTACGTTTAAAGCAAACTTGCCAGTTGAGAAAAAAATAAATAATAAAATTTTGGCACAATTAAATGCATGGGCGGATTTAACTTCTTATAAATCAAAAAGCGTATTATCAGATAGCATCAAAATAAAAAACAACATTCTTGGGATTTCACCAAACATAAAATATGCATCAAAAATTGTTCAAGTTAATGGAGGATTCAACATCATTGCCAACAATGGAAAAATCATAGTTCAACCTAACGTATATGGTGAAATGCCATTGAAAAAACAAAAATTCTTATTACAAGCGGGTTGGATAGGGCATGTTCAAAAGAACACGTTTAAAAATTTAGCAGCACAAAATCCTTATTTGAACAATATAAATAAGCAATTAAACACCACCGAAACAGAAATTTATGGCGGTATAAAATCTAATATTGGAAAGTATGTTGTTTTTTCTGCTAAAGCAGGATTTGTACGCTATCGTGATTTTCAATTTTACATGAATGATACTTCTAGTATTGCCAATTACAAATCTTTTGTATTGTCTGAAGAATCGCGTTTAAGTAATTTCAGATTGCATGGAGATTTAAGTTATCACCTTAGAAATCGTGTTCAATTGAATGCGGGTATTACAATCAATGGGTATACGGGTATGAAAAGAAATGAAAAAGCTTGGAACACCATTCCAGCTGAATTTAATGCATCGGCACAATGGAATATCAACGAACGTTTTCAATTATCAAGTGCTTTTTATTTTTTTAGTGGAGGCAATTATTTAGATAGCACAAAAAAGGCAGAAAGTTTTTCGGGCGCAGCTGATTGGAGTATTGGTTCAACTTATAAGATTAATCAACGCTTTAGTGCATTTTTGGATATTAATAATATCTTTGGACAGAAATATGAACGTTGGCATAATTACCAAGTTTATGGTATCAATGCCATGATTGGAGTTTGCTTCCGTTACTAATTTATTTATGTATGATTATAGAAAATTTGATAGAAACATATTTAATGCGAAATCATTATTGTCCTTTACCAAAATTAGGGACATTTGTTTTGCATGAAAACAATGCAATAATCGAAACCGTAAATAAGCAAATTGAAGCGCCAAAAACTGAAATCAGATTTGAAAAAAAACAAACCTCTGAAGATGATTTTATACAATTTATCGCAAAGAAAAAATCAATAAAATATGATGAAGCAAAAACATTATTGATTGATTTTTGCAATTCCATTTCTACTTTGAAAAGCTTTACAGAAAAAACGATTAATGACACAGGTCTTTTTTTTGTTGATAAAGATGGTTCACTTTCGTTTAGACAAAATGAATTACCCATCGAATTTTTCCCAACAGTAGAGGCTAATCGAGTAACACATCCCAACCAATCCCATACCATTTTAGTTGGGGATCAAGAACAAAAAGCCATTTTCAAAAAAGAAAAAACTGAAAAGCTTGGTAAAACAGCAAAGAAACTATGGTGGATAAGTGCGATAATATTATTCATATTAAGTATCTCAATTTGTATTTATGCCTATCAAAATGGGTTTAAAAGTGATTTTTGGAACAATAAAATAAAAATCGAACCAGTTAATTCTGAAAAGACTTATCGAGTAATTCAATAATAAATCCAGTCTTAAAAAATGATTAAATATAATTCTTGTCCTATTTGCAATGCAGGTTGTATTAGAGAAGATTTAGTTGCAAAAGATTACACTGTAAGTAACCAAAATTTCGAGATTTGGGCTTGTGATAATTGTGATCTAAAATATACAAACGAAGTTCCAGGTCAGCGTGAAATTGGTAAGTATTATCAATCAACAAATTACATTTCACACTCGGATACAAAAGTTGGATTTATCAACAAAATGTATCACAGGGTAAGAAATCATACATTAAAAACAAAGCGAAAAGTAGTAGAAAAATTCAGTAATACAACTAACGGAAAAATCCTTGATATTGGTTGTGGAACCGGCGCCTTTTTAAATAATATGCAACAATCAGGCTGGCAAATTACAGGATTAGAGCCGGATGCAAATGCCATAAAAACAGCAAATTCAATATATAATATTTCTCCTAAATCGCCTGAAGAATTGTTTTCACTTTCTCCAAATAGTTTTGATGCAATTACCATGTGGCATGTATTGGAGCATGTACATCAATTACACGAATATATCGAACAATTAAAAAATATAATAACACCTCAAGGCGCCATTTTTATTGCGGTACCTAATTACCAATCTTACGATGCTGAATTTTATGGCGCACATTGGGCAGCTTATGATGTACCTCGACATTTATATCATTTCTCTCCCAAATCAATGGAGCATTTGGTTTCATTACATGGGTTGAAAATTAAAGCCCATAAACCCATGTGGTTTGATAGTTTTTATGTAAGTATGTTGAGTGAAAAATACAAAAGCAAAAAAAATACAAACAATTTTTTAAGGGCTTTAATAATCGGATTTTTCTCGAATTTATCCGCGTTATTTAATACAAAAAAATGCAGCTCGATAATTTATATTATCGAAAAAGCATAATTAAAAAAAGTAAACACGTTAATTACTTTACCAAATCCTTACCCTTAAACTGTCTGCTACATACATTGGGCTGCCTGGTTTAATATTAAATGTGGTATAAAATTCATCCACATCTACAAAAGGCCCGTTCACACGATATTTTGCTGGAGAATGTACATCTGTCATTAACCTATTTTTAAGTTGTTCCTCTCTAATATGACCGAGCCAGCCTAAAGCATAACCTAAAAAGTAACGTTGCATGGGTGTGTATCCAGCAATTGATTTTCCTTCTTTGTATTGTTTTGTTTTCTTAAACGCTTCGATACCCAATAAGATTCCGCCCAAATCTGCAATGTTTTCGCCAAGTGTAGCTTTACCATTAATGTGATATCCTTTAACGGGTTCAAATGCATCAAACTGCTTAATCATCACGTTTGCTTTTTTAGTAAATGATGCTTCATCTGATTTTTGCCA
>Ga0114972_10001048_pt1 | contig 20880 bp, 10 predicted proteins | sample M_140807_EF_Meta_FD_87354 | JGI IMG/M metagenome (GOLD analysis project Ga0114972, IMG submission 87354) | Freshwater microbial communities from Lake Montjoie, Canada to study carbon cycling - M_140807_EF_MetaG | ecosystem: Environmental > Aquatic > Freshwater > Lake | place: Lake Montjoie...
TTGACGTGAAGGCGGCGACGATCTCGCATGCCATCGCCACAGGCTCGATCCGTCTGGCGGTGACCGATGCCAGCACCATCGTCACCGTAACGGCCGGCGGTTTGGTGAACATCTCTGACACCGCAAAGCTTACCACGACCGGCGCCATCACCACCGGCAGCGCCAGTACACTCACCGTTACCACCACGAATGGTGCGAACCTCGAGATGGGCCTGAGCTCCACCATGACGGCCGGGAGCACGGCCACCATTAGCAGCGCCGGCAACTTCTTGGTTAACACGCTCACCGGCACGGAGCTTGCGCTGACCGTGGGTGGTGCCATGACATCGGTGGCCACTGATGGGCGCACCAACCTCACTGGCACGACCCTTGGCGGCACGGTGGCCGGCAATATCGGCGCTGGCACGAGCGCGCCGATCTATGTCGATCTCGGCAATATCAGCAACCTGCAATCGACCAGCGGCACCGTTTCCCTCTTGTCGAAATCCGCCCTCACTATTGGGACACTGCAGGCGGCGCAGGCACTCTCCCTGGTGGCGCGCAACACCGTCACCCTCAACACCAAGATTGCGGGTGTGGGTGTGAGTTTGACGACCAATGGGGCAGGGGCGCTAGGCCGCTTCACCATGGCCACTTCCGCCACGCTGGACGCGAAGACGGGGACGGCGGCGATCACCACCTCTGAGAAGGCGCTGCTCGAGATCGTCAAGGGCAACGTTATCACCATCGGCGCATCGGGAGATGTGAGCCGCGTCAGTGGCGCTGGCATGCTGACCGGGACAACCAGCCTGTCCATCCAGTCCGGTGGTGATATCGGTGCTTCGGCCAAGACGGTCTGGGCCACGGTGCCGCTGATCACCAGCCTCAACGCGACCGGCTCGATTTACATGGATCTGACCGGTGCAACCTCACTGACGACCATGACTGCGGGCAGCGTGGCCCGCCTGATCGATAGCGCCGCCCTCACCGTCACCGGCAATGTGCAGGCGGCGACGGTGCAACTGACCACCAGCAGCGGTGCGCTGAGGCTGGCTGACGGCTCGACTGTACGTGGCACCACCAAGGTCGAGATCACCGGCTATGGCGATGTCGGTCTCTCCGCGGTCACGGGCGGCAATGTCGACATCACGAGCCAACATGGCAATGTGACTGACACCAGCGCGGCTGAGACGGCCAACGTCACCACCGCAGGCACTCTCAGGCTCAATGCCTCTGGCAATATGGGCGCCGCAGCGGCTGGTGACCTCGAATTCGATGTCGCCAAATGGGCGGATTCGACGATCACCGGTGGCGCCTTCTTCCAGACCCTCAGCTCGATTGACCTGTCCAACCTGGTGGTAAGTGGCGCTGTTACCGGCGTAACGAGCGGGTTCGTCCGCATGTCGGGCGATGTGACCGTGGGGTCCATCACCCTGTCGATCTACAGCAACCTGTACAATGTTGGTGACTTCGTCATGGCTGCTGGCACGAAGCTGGCCAGCACCGGTACCACCAATATCGGCAATACGGGCGCCATGATCCTGGCGCGGATCGAGGCCTCTGACATTATCCTTGCCGCGGGTGGCGCGATCTCCGATGTCACGGCCGGCGATACAGCCAATCTGGTGGCGACGAATGTCACCCTCGATGCCAAGGGCAGCATCGGCGTCTCCGCCGATAGCAGCGGCCTGGTGATGACGACCGGCCATTTGGTGCGCGCCAATGCGACCGGTTTCATCAACCTCACCGTAACCGGCGGATTGACCGTCGATGCCGCAGCGGCGAGTTCGGCGCTGTCGATCACCAGCGGTGGGGCGATGACCCTGGGCGGCACGGCGCGCGGCGTTGGCGCCGCGTTGCGCACCCGGGCCGGTGTGCTCACCATGACGAGCGGCAGCCTGCTCGACGCTGGCATCGGCCTTGCAGCAGCAACGGCCTATGGTGATCTCAAGGTCAGCCGGATCAATGGTGGCCAGGCGGCGCTGACGTCAAACACCGGCGCCATCATCGACAATCAGACCGGCGATCTGCGCAATGTGACGGCCTCCTCGGTCAGCCTGGCGGCCGCCACGCATATTGGCGTGAGCGCCACAACGCGGTTGCTCTTGCAGTCCGCGTCTTTGACATCGGTGGTGGCCACTGCGGGTACGCTTTACCTGGATATCCTCGGCAATGCCGCCATCGGGACGATGAGTGCGAATGGCCGCGTTGATCTCGTTGATGCCGGCGGCTTGACCCTGAGCGGTGCGATGAGTGGCAGCGCCGTGGGCATCACCGTCAATAGCGGCGCGCTGACCATGGGCACGGGCGCAACTATCGACGCGAAGTCGCAGGCGGCCGATCTGCTGGCCAGCGGTTCGATTACCCTCGGCCGCATCACGGCAGGTGCGACAACACTGCGCAGCACCAGCGGCTCCATCCTCGATGGTACTGCCGATGAACTGGCCAATGTCACCGCCACTACGCTCTCCATGAGCACGGCTGCCGGTGCGATCGGTGCCGCGGGTGCGGGTGATATTAATGTCAGCCTGTCGGGTACGCTCTCTGGCACTGCCAGCAGCGGGAGTTGGACGGGCGGCGTGGGCGCGTTGTCGGTGGGCGCCTATTCGACCACTGCTGGTGCGCTGACGCTGACGGCGACAGGTGCGCTCAGCCTGGGTGGCACGATAACCGCCAGCGCAGTCACGCTCGGCGCCACCGGTGATCTCACAATGTCCTCGCTGGCCGTTGTTAGGACTGCCGGGGCGCTCAGCATTACCTCCGGCCGTACAATGTCGCTCACCGCGGTTACCGGTGCGGCTACGGTGATCTTCGCGGGCACGGCCCTGGTTGATGCGAGCAGTGACGAACTGGCCAATATCACCGCGACGACCCTTGCATTGACAGCCGGCACCACCCTCGGCGCCGCCGGAACCGGCGATATCGACATCAGTGCCTCTGGCGCCTTCTCCGCCAGCGCGGGGTCTCATGCCTGGCTGGAGGCCAAGGGTGCGCTGAATGTCTCGGCCATTTCTACCGCTGGTGCGCTCGATCTGACGACCGCCGCTAACTTGGTGCAAACTGGCGCAATTCAGGCCAATGGGGTGAAATTCACCGTCAATGGCACCGGCACATTGGCCATGGGCAATTACGCGACCATGATCTCCACCGGGGCGGTAGAACTCATTGTTGCGGGTTCGATGTCCCTCAACCAAATCACTGGTACGACGGTGGCTTTGACCAGCAACACCGGTTCCATCCTTAACTCCAATCCCTCTGCCAGGTTCAATATCAACGCCAGCACCCTCGCTCTCACGGCCAAAGCCGGCAATCTGGGAGCGTCCAATGTGGGTACCCTCAACACGGTGGTAACAGGTGCCATCACCGGCGAAACGCGCGGTCTTTGGCTGAAGAACACCGGTGTGACGACGATGGGCAGTATGAAGACCACCGGTGTGATGAATGTCAGCTCGACGGCCGGTTTGTTGCTGAACGGCACGCTGACGCTCAGTGGCGCCAGCATCCTTAATGCCGACGGCGTCATTGCCATGGCCGATGCAGCGCAGATCCAGGCTGGCGCCAATGCGCTCAGCCTGATCGGTACCGGTACCATCACGCTGAGCACGGTTGTGGGTGGTGCGGTGACCATCAATAGTGCGACTGGCTCTGTTGTGGATGGCACGACCGCTGAACTGGCGAATATCTCCGCCAGCACGCTGAGCCTGACGGTTGCGGGCGATATCGGGGCGAGTGGCGCGGGTGATCTGAACACGTCGGTGACCGGCAGCATCACAGGCAGTGCGCGCGCCGTCACGCTGAGGAATAGCGGCGCCACGACCATGGGCAATATGACTGCCAGCGGTGTGATGAACCTAACATCAACGGCCGGCCTCTCGCTGAACGGCACGCTCACCCTGAGCGGCGGCGGCATGATCACCGCGGCTTCCGGCGCGCTTACAATGGCGGCTGCGGCGCAGATCCTGGGTGGTGCCAATACTGTCAGCCTCAGCGCTAGCGGTAACGTCACTTTGGCGAGTGTGGTTGGTGGGGCGGTGAGCATCACCAGCACCGCAGGCTCGATCCTGGATGCCACTACCAGCGCTGAGTTGGCCAATATCACGGCAAGCACGCTGAGCCTGACGGCGGCGACTGATATCGGGGCCAGTGGTACGGGCGACCTCAACACGGCGGTGAGCGGTGCCATTACCGGCAGTGCGCGCGTCATCACGCTGAAGAATGCCGGTGCCACGACTGTGGGCGATATCACCGCCAGGGGGGTGATGAACCTTACCTCAACGGCGGGCCTTTCGCTGAACGGCACGCTGACACTGAACGCCGGCGGCACCCTCAACGCGAGTGGCGTGATCAGCATGGCCAATGCTGCGCAAATCCAGGCGGGCGCCACTGCGCTCACCCTGAGCGCCACCGGCAATATCACGCTGGGTAAGATCGCCGGTGGGGCGGTGAGCATCACCAGCACCGGTGGCTCAATTCTGGACGGCACGACGGATGAGCTGGCAAACGTCACGGCAAGTGCGCTCACACTCACGACTGCAGGCGATACTGGTACATCCGGCACGGGCGGCGATCTCAACACGGCGGTGAGCGGTGCCATCACCGGCAATATGCGCGGTCTTTCGCTGAAGAATGTCGGTACCACGACCTTGGGCAATGTGACGACCACGGGCGCGATGACGGTGACATCGACCGGCGCTTTGCAACTCAACGGCACGCTGACAGCAAGTGGTAAGGTGACGCTGGCCGCAGCAGGGTATATCAGCATGACGACGGCTGCTCGCATTGCGGCCGGCAGTTACGCCGTCGACCTCGCCGCAACAGGCGACATCACTCTGGGTCGTGTCTCCGGCGGCGCCGTGAGCATCGTGACCAGCGCCGGTTCGATCCTGGACGGCACGACGGATGAACTGGCCAACGTGACCGCATCTTCGCTGCTGCTGAACGCAACCGGCTCGCTCGGTACGGGGCTTAACGACCTCAACGTTACGGTCTCCGGTGCCCTGACGAAGTTCTCGGGGACTGGCCAGGTCTCCCGGGTGACGAAACTCTAAGCCTGGCCTTCATTTTATCTCAACAGGAATAACGATATGAGCGACGCAACCACTGAGGCCCTCTTGCCCGAGGGTGAAGCCATTGCGCCCATCCAGGAACAGAGCGAGGTCACCATTCGCTTTGACGACCAGGCGATGGCAACGAACTATGCCAATGTCGCCTCCGTCGCTTCGACGGCCGACGAAATCCTGCTGCTGTTCGGCACAAATAAGGGCTGGGCTGTTCCGGGGGCGGAGGTCTCTGTCGCGCTCTCCAACCGCATTATTTTGACGCAGAGCGTCGCACGGGGATTGCTCGACACCTTGACGCGTGTGCTCGCGGCGCGAACCGGGGCATAGCATGCCAAGGCAACGCCGTCTTTTCGTCGTTCGGCCCTGTAAAATAGTCCTTGCCGCGGCGATGCTCTTCGCTGCGGCTAGCCCCACACTTGCGGCCGATGAGGCCATGAGCCTGCGGGTTTTCAGCGAGGGTGTTCTTCGTTCTGACGAAACCCTGGCGCTGCGTGCGGCCGAGGTCACGATTGCTGCGGCGGATGTCCGCAGCGCCCGCGGTGCGTTTGAGCCAGCAGCTTTCATTCGCGGCAATCGTGACCGTTACAATGTGCTGAACAACGCGCAGGAGCGCCAGCAGCGCGCCCTCACCAACACCTATAGCAGCCGCACAACGGTCACGAGCACCGGCATCGGCGCTCGTACCGAAACCGGCGCTAATGTAGAAGTTTCCTATCGCCTTGACCGTTATCGCAACAACCTCCAGCCGCTCAGTGTTTATGGCCGTGAATACCGGTCGGTTCTCGGCCTGACAGCAACCCAGCCCTTGCTGCGCGGTGCTGGTCTCGCTGTGAACCGCGCGCCCACCACCATCGCTGAATATGAAGAGCGCATCGCGCGCGAGGCACTCAGCCAGGCCCGTGAGCAGCGGTTGATGGACGCCGTCAGTGCCTATGTGCAGCGGCAGGAGGCGAACGAGCGGGTGCGCGTGCTTGAGGGCTCGCTCAGCGTGGCTGACGCGCTGCTGACCGAGGCGGAGCGTATGACCGAGGGCGGTATGAGGCCCGGCAGTTCGGTGGTGGAGGCTTTGGCCTTCCGTGACATCCGCCGGGTTCAGCTCGAGCAGGCTCGGCAGGATTTGCTTGAAGCACGCTCGGCGATGCAGCAACTCCTGCTGCTCGACAATCCCACAATCGACGGCGTGCCACAGGCACGCGCTATAGCCCCGGTGCGGGAATTGACGGAGCGGTCAGTCGCCATTCCCGCATCCAGTGTCATGCTCACGCAGGCACTGGCCCTGCGGGCGGAACTGCGAATTGCGGCATTGCGCGTTGCGCGTGAGGGCGTGCGCATCATGGTGGCAGAGAACCAAGCCCTGCCACAGCTCAATGTCACGGGACGCTATGATTTCGACGGGCTGTCTGACTCCGGCCGGAACTCAGTCGACCGGGCGATTTATGGACCAAACAGGGCCTGGGGCTTGGGTATGGAATTGCGGGTTCCATTGCAGGGCAACCGCACGGCGCAGGCAGAGCTTGCGGCCGCGCGGCTGCGCCGGGACCAGGCAGATATGGTATCCAACGCCGCAAGGCAGCGCATCGTGAACGATATTGAGGCCACGCACGAAGCCGCGCTCCTCGTTGCCCGCCAGTTGGAGAACCAACGCCAGCTGGTCCGCAGTCAGCGTGAGTTGTTGCGCCAGGCTCGGCTCCAGGCCGAGGGTGGGCGGCTCTCCAGCATCGAATTGCTGCGGCGGCGCCTCGATCTCCTGCTGGCGGAAGAGCAATTGATAACGCGTCGCGCCTCCGTGGAGCGAGCTGCCTATACCATCGCATTTGTCACGGGCCGTCTGGCCACGGAATTGGGCGTAGAATGAGTTTGAAGTTATCTCTGGCAGCAGCGATCGGTTTGGCCGCATGTCTTGGCCCGCCCGCAAAGGCGGAGGATGCCTGGGCCCCTGGTTACACCAGAGCGATAGCAGACCTGAACCTCTCAATGCCGGTGAGCGGCCGGGTTGAGACACTGCATGTGCGCGAGGGCGCCTGTATCGCCGCCGGCGCGCCGCTGCTGGAACTGGACAATCGGCTTGAGGCCCTGGAGGTACAGCGGCGGCGGGCGACGCTGGATAATCGCGCCGAACTCAACGGTGCGCTGGCCCGCCTGCCATTGGTCAATATGCAACTGCGCTCTGCCCGTGCGTTGTTCTCCAATAGTGCATCTGTGAGCCGCGAGGAGGTGCAGTCGCGCGAGTTGGCTGTGATTGCGACCACGGCCGAGATTGAGATGCGCCGGGCCGTGAAGGAGGTTGAGCGACTGGAGCACGAAGCCGCCCGCGAGGTATTGGACAGGCGCACGCTGCATGCGCCTGTGGCGGGATGCGTGGTGCGCATTCTTCGCTTCCCGGGTGAGAGCGTGCAGGCGCTGGAGACGGTGCTACGCTTGGTTAATACCGAGCGGCTGCTCTTCATCTCCAGTGTGGAGGAGGCCCTGGCCCGCAGGCTGCGCCTGGGTGATGAAGTCTTGTTGAACCCCGATATCGAGGACACCGACGCACAGGCGAGCGGTGCGATCACCTTCATTGCGCCAGTTGCCGACCCTGCCAGTGGTCTTGTCGAGTTTCGCGCAGAATTCGCCAATCCGGACGATCGCCTACGCGCGGGGACACGTGCGCGGTTGCGCCTGCAAGAGCGCTAAAAACGAGATTCAGTTCTGCGGAGCAGCAGGCGGTTTTTGTTCGCAATTTTTATGAAAAATCCGCTGAACAGCCGATAAATAGTCAAATAAATACTCCCAGCCGCACGGGAGGCCCTAGTCGTGGGCGGTGATTGCTCCAAGTTCACAGATTTTCGGGCATCAAAGATCGAAAATATGAATCCAATATGTAGATAAAATACATCGACAGTTCGTCATATCGGATATTAGCGATCGCCATTGGTAAGCAAAACCAATTACAAAGCGGACTCGAACGCATTAATCCTCTTTTCACAAGCTTACGCGGGATATCTTGCAACGTATAAACCACGAGCGTGTCGGCGAGAATTTTCATTCGCCGGCTGCTTTTCGTTTTAGGGATGAAGTTGTGATCTTGAGAAAGCTTGGAGTGATTGGCTGGGTCGTTCTCGCGCAATGGTGCGGCTCGGCGAGCCTTTCGGCGGCTAACGAGATAGGCGGAAATCTTGGTTGGGGATTTCGCAATAGCACCGACCGTTCGGTGGCGATTACATCCGAAGATATTCGACAGCGCCGCAATGGAAGTTACTATCAGCAGTGGAATACTACTAATAATTATAATACCTATAATTCAACTTCATCAGTAATTAATGGAAATCAAACTAACTGTAATTTGAGCGCGGCGGCGACCGGCAACCAGGGTACGACTTCTAGTTACGCTTCAACGGCATCGCCGACCGTAACGAGCACGCCGCAAACATCGGCATACGCCACCGGAAACCAGTCGAACGGGACTTATTCTGGGGCGGGTGGGACGTTAACCGCGCCGTTAAACTCGGTTCAGGACAGTTACGGCAGCCCCGTTGGTTCGGGCGTGACCGGCACGGTTTCGAGCGCTGGTGTGGGCCAATTATCCTCCGGCCTCACCTCCAGCTCGCAAGTGCTCAATTCCAACCAGGGCTCAACCGGCAGCCCGACAGTTGCCACTGTCACTCGAAGCTCGGCTTGTGCCGGCTCTGCCGCCGGCCAACAGGCCCGGGGCCTCCGCTAATGAGTTCCGCGCTCCGGCGTCACGCCGATGCATTGAAACGCTGCACGGCCGTGGCCGTGGCGGCGTTTAGTCTTGTCGGTTGTGCACAGCAGTCCTTTCGTCGGCCGGGGCCGGAATCTGCCGCCATTCTCCGCGGGCCAGCCATCACCGACAACACAACGCTGCTTGAGCCCGTCTATTCCTGCTACCGTGACGCGCTGTTGGCGCGTGGGCCGAACCGCGCCTTTGACCCCAGCCCTCTGTCCATCTCCGTTGGCGAAGTGCGCGACTACACCGGCAAGTCCAGCATCAATGAGGGTGCGGCCCTGACGCAGGGCGGTACCCTCATGGTTATGTCCGCGCTCGGCCGCCTCGCGCCCGCAGTGCGCATCCATGAGCGCTTCGACCCGCGCGTGGGTGAGTTGGAACTCATCTATGCCGACCGCCGGCAGCTCGGCGATGGCCGCGCCTATGCAGTGCCCGGCCCCGGTCCCGGCCAGTCCCAGCGCGTGCCTTGGATGCCTTATGCCGGCGGCACCATCATGAATTCACGCTATTTCATCGTCGGTGGCATCACCGAGCTGAACTGGAATGTGCAGTCCGCCGGGGCCGATGTGCGGGTGAATAATGCCGGGCCTGCGGCCCGTGTCTTCACCGCCTCCATCGCGGCGGATCTTCGCATCGTCGATACCCGCAGCCTGGTCGTGCTGCGCACCGTCGCACTGCAAAAGCAGATTGTGGGGCACGAGGTCGAACTGAACCTATTCCGTTTCTTCGGCAACCGGCTTTTTGATGTCACTGCTGGCACGCGGAACCAGGAGCCCATCCAGCTAGCGGTCAGGGCAACGCTGGAAATTGGCGTTCTGGAATTGATGGCCTCGGTGAGTGGCGTGTCCTTCCAGGGCTGCGCTGAACCGGCGATCAGCGCTGGCATGCTGAGCCGGGGCTACGATTTAGAGACGGACCGCACGATGCAGCCGGCGCCGCTGCCGCCCTTCGTCCCGCAGCCCATGGCCATGATGGCCGCGCCTGAAGCGCAGCCCGCCGCCCGCCCGCCGGCGCCGCAGCGCGGCGCCGGGCCGCAGCGCCAGGTGCCGCCCGCCCAGCAGGCAACCAGCCAGCCGCGCGCGATTCGGCCAGATGCCGAAATGCGCCCGGCCATCCCGGCCTTCCTCCAGGGGCCGCAATTGCTGCCGCCGCCGGGCTCGCTGTCGATGCAGCCCGGTGGAGCAGCCTCGCCGCCCTCAGCGCCCAGTGCCGCGCCGGACATCTTCCCGGACCCGCAGCGCCGCTCTGATCAGGTGCCGGCCGCGCCGCAGGCGCCGCGTGATACCAGCTCTGACCTGCCACGCGCCCCGGTGCCCTTGGACAGGATCCAGGGTGGAACCTCGGTGCCGCCGACGCCGCTCGGCAGCGCAGATGAACCGCCGAACCAGCCGCCGAGGCGTATCCGTACGCTTGGCCAGCTGCCGGTGGACAACTCCCGCATGGCTCTGTTCGAGCCTGCGGCAAGGAATGGTCCCTGAGCAGTGGGCGCTCAGCCGATCATCACAGTGCCCATGCATCCGGTGCGGCGTGCGCCGGTTGAGTGTCAACGTTTTAAAGACTCCGTGCATCGACACGTGTCTAAACATAGGAATATCAAACTTATGGAATACAGAAATTCGTTGTTGCAGGGCACTGCTCTCGTAACAGCCTTGGCGGGCTGGGCTGCAACAGCCCAGGCGCAGCCTGTCCAGACCTTTGTGTTTGGCATTTCGTCCGGTGTGGTTACGGCCACGGCGCCGCAGTCTCCCGCCGCTGGCGCCATGACCGCGCTGTCGGCGCAGTACAACGAAAACCTGGCGCTGACCTCCTCGATCGACACCAACACGGTGACATCGGCCACCGGGGCCACCGTCGCGGGCGGGCCGACCACGATCCTGGGCAACGTGATGAGCGCCGCCGCCATCGCCAACCAGTTCTCCAGTGTTTCCGGCAACACCTACACGGTTGACCCGAGCTATGCCCCCACGGGCGGCACGGTTGCCATCGGTTCGTCGCAGCTGAACTACAACACCAGCACCAGCACGGTGACCAACATCGCGCGCCTCGGCGCTGCGGGCGTTACGACGCCCGGCACACCGGCGACCCCTGCCTCCACCGGTACCTTCACCACTGGTACGCCCTCCTACATAGACTTCACTGTCGCGGGCAGCAACTTCACCGTTACAGGTACCCCACCCGCAGGTAGCGGTTTTACGGTTGGTCAAGTCTATGTTTATGACACCTCGGGCGCTACACCGACACTGAAACTGGCAGGCACCGGTCCGGACGTCCTGAGTTCGGTTACCCCCGACAGCACCACCCCAACCACCTCCACGCACTATACTTACGGGTCGACGCCAACCACGATTTCGACGACCGGCTCGCTGGCTTATGTGCCCGCCACCGCGACCTACACCCCGGCCGTTGCTTCCACACCCAGCTCGTCCTCCGGCGCGCTCGGCAATTCCATCACCTCGGTGAATAGCGGCACTTATGGCGCCCCGGTGAATGTTGACAGCAACCAGTTGACGGCGCGCCTCACCGGCAACCTGAACATCTCCGCCGTGTCCGGCGCCGTGCCGCTGACGGCCCTGTCCACCGGCACCGCGAGCGTGCAGATCACCGGCATCGCCGCCGGTACCCCCGCAGGCACCGCGATTACCGTGCTGGCACCGGTTTCGACGAGCAATGTGCAGCAGAACATTGCCGCGGCCAATAACACGACGCAGCTGACCGCCTCGGTCGTCAATTCGTTGATCAGCACGACCTTCGATGGCACCAGCGGCTATACCGGCGGCGCGGCTTCGGTCTCGTCCAACACCATCTCGGCGACGGCGAGCGCCAATTCGGCCCAGCCCAGCGTGAACCTTACCGCCGCTCTGAACCCGACCTTCACGGGTGGTGCGGCGATTGTCAGCGCCCAGGGCAATGACGCCACCGCCTCCGGCGCTGCGCTGACGCTCACGGCCGAAAACGTCAACAGCACGGTCGTCATCCAGGCGCTGTCCAGCGGCACGCTGACGCAGTTCGGCAATTCCAGCGCGGCGTTGAACAACAACACCGTCAGCAGCCGCGCGGTGCTGAATGACCTGACGGGTGTGAACCTGACAACGGCCAGCACGCTGGCCGCTGGTGGCACACGCGGCCTGGTCGGCACTGCCGGCACGGTGAGCACGCTGCAGATCAGCCCGAACAACTCGATGAACGACCTTGCCTCTGGCACGGCGACGACCTCGACGACCACGATGCGGGCAAATACCGACTACCTGAACGCCGCATTGCAGAACAACAACACGGTGACGGCCGCGGCGACCGTGACCAACTCGATCACCGGTTTCTTTGGCGGTGTGAGCAACGGCGCAGCCACGGTGCAGGGCAACGCCATCACGAGCACGCTCTACGGTAATAATGCGGAGCAGACGACAACGCTGCCGCTGCTCGGCGGTTCGGCGCAGACCATCACCACGGCCGCTCAGCGCAACTCGGCAACGACGCTGAATGGCACCGTTGAGGGTACGCAGCTGCGTATTTCCGACAGCTTTGCGGCGACATCGGACCTGAGCACGGCTACCTTCACCACCGTCGCCACGGCAACGACTGGCTCGAGCTTTACCGGCGCGAACCTCTCCATTGGTTCGGCCACGGATAGCTCCTTGGGCAATGCGGTGCGCTCCACCGTGTTCGGCAACAACGCGACACTCACGACCAATGTTGAGCGTTCGGGCACGAGCGACCTGCGTCAGGCCTTTGCGACCTACACCACCACCGCCAGCCTGCCGACCGGCTCGCTTGTGGAAGCACGGGGCGGTACGATTGCCGCGCTGGTGCAGAATAACAGCGGCACAGCTGCCAATGCGAACATCAACCAGAACGCGGTTTCGACCGGCAACACAACGTTCCAGATTGACGCTTATCAGGACCTCACCAACGGCACGGCCACCATTGGCAACAACGTGATGCGGGCGACCGCGGCTGGCAACGTTGGCACTGTGACGGCCAATGTGGGCACCGCTGACTCGAACCTCATCCGTGGCGGCGTCACTGTTTTGACGGCGCAGGGCAATTCTTCGTCCAGCTCCAGCTTTGCCGGCCTTGGTAATTATGGCGATGCGACCTATGGCGGCGCGGCCTCGATCGGTGTGGGCAACCTCACCAACTCGTCGGCGCAGGTTGTGAATAACAGCTTCGGTGCGGTTGCCGCCGGCAACTCGGCCACAGGCGCCCTGAACCTCGAGGCGAATTCGATCGCTTCGGGCAATGGCACCCAGGCCACGGTGGTGAATTCCGCCACCACCACCTCGAATGCTGGCTACCTGGTGGCGAACACCCAGGTGAACAGCACCACGAGCATCACCGCTTCCAACCTCACGGCTGGCCAGGTTGCTGCCGCTGACGCACTGGCGGGGCCGGGCTTGACCCTTGCCGGCGCCCCGGCTGACCCGTTTGCGGCGGCAGGCGGCGTCTTCACCTTGAACAGCGCCACTACGCCGCTGCTGTTTGCCTCACGCATGAATGTGGGCGCGATGTCTTTCAGCAACGCCACCGCGTCGGTTGCCGGAAACACCATTTCAACCCTTGCAATGGGCAATGCGTTTGAGGGCAGCGTCTCTGGCTTTGTCACGCCAGGTAAGGCCGCCTCTGGCTCGACCACGGGCTCGCTCGCGGTCACCAACGTCCAGAACAACATCGATACGCCTATCCGTTCTGGTAACGTGATCAACGGCTTCATCGTGTCCACCAGCAATACCGCAGCGGATGGGACGGCAGGCCAGGTCACGGGCCAGGGCAGCAACACCACCAACAGCGTTCTGTCGGTGACGAGCAACACCGTCTCTGCCTCGGCCAGCGGCAATACGGCGACGCTGGCGGCCAGCGGGATCGCGTTGCAAGGCACAGGCTCGGCAACAACCGCGTCGCTGCAATACACCCCTGGTTCGGGCCTCCTGAGCAGCACTGGCACGGTTTTGCTGGCGAACTCGCAGGCGAATAACCTGACGGCGGCGTTGGCCTCGACGACCGAACTCCTGGCTTCGACTTCGGCCAACGTTTTCACGGTCGGCTGGTCGAACCAGTCAACTGCCTCCACGGGCAGCGTCTTCCGGGTTGATAGCAACAGCCTCTCGGCCGCGGCCACGGCGAATGTTGCCTCACTCACGGCAACGCTGGCCACTGGGCCGAGCTATGCAGCCGATGTCGGCCTGAACAACCTGCAGACCACCAATGGCGCCTCTTCCAGCAACAGGATGACGGTGGCGGGGACCAACTCTAATGCGTTGTTTGGCGCAGGTTGGACGCTCGACGGTAACTCGGACGGGGCGAGCGTGGCCAATTCCACGGTCTCCACCTCTAGCAACCGCGTCTCTGCGGCTGCCACGGCCAATTCGGCCAGCCTGGCGAGCAGCGCACCTTCCACGGTGCTTGTTGCCGGCGGCGCGATGACCAACAACTACAGCAATGGCACTGACGCCCTGATCGCTGCCGGAATGGGCACGCTCAACCGGCAGACCATGTCAAATGCCGACGTTTTTGCAGGCAACCAGAGCATCACCTTCGGTGCCGCCGCGAGCGCCAGCAACAGCAATATCGCCATCAACAGCAATACGGTTGATGCGACTGCACGTGGCAACACGGCCAGCACTGCGATTTCCCTGCCGCGGCTTGATGGCTCGGCTGGTGGCAATAACACCCAGTCCGTCACGGGTGGCACGATCGCCGCCGGTGCTGGAGGCGTTACGTTCGAAGCGGCGAACAGCTTTATCTCTGACACGACGAACTCGCCTGTCTCGGTGAGCAACAACACCGTCTCTGCCACGGCCACGGCGAGCAACTACACCGCTACGCTGTCCGGCCTGGGGCAGACCGGCACGCCGACGGCCCTTCAGGCAACGGCAAGCGGCTCCGTGGGTGGGCCGACTGCGCAGGTCACTTCAGGCGATGTGTCACTGGTCAGCGCTCAGGCGATGAGCAACGCCACCGCCACAACGACCGTGGATGGTGTCGTGGTGACGGTGCAACTCTCCAACGCCAACACGACCAACAGCACGCTCAATGTGAATAGCAACGCGGTGACGGCGACGTCGAACGGCAATGTTTCGGCGCAGTCGATCCTCGCCAACGGCACCGGTGCGGCGAATAGCCGCGGCGGCTATAGCATCGTCAACACCCAGGCTTATGGTCGCGATACGAATACGGAGACCTCGGCGACGGTGAAAAACGTCGAAATCTTGGTTGATGTAACCTCGACTGTGGCGCTGGGAGCCTCGCCGGTCTCGCTCAGCAGCAACAGCCTGGCGGCCACCGCCACGGCCAACAGCTCCTCGCTCTCGACGCTGTACAGCTCCATGCGGTCCGCTGGCACGGCGATTGCCGGTAGCGCGACAGCGGATGGCACCACAGCAGGGGCTACGGCTGATTATGTTCAGGTCAACCGGCAGGCTATGAGCGGCGTGGGTTCTACGGCTAGCTCCACCGCGCTGGTGTCTGGGTCGACGATCTCAACGGTCTTGGTCAACAACTCGACGACCAATGCGCCCATCACCCTCAGCAACAACACGGTGACGGCGACTGCCAATGGCAACGTCACTGCCATGTCGACGGTGCTCAATACTGATGGCCTGACCTCGAGCAACCGCGGCACCGCCGCGCTGAACTCGCTGCAGACAATCAACACCGCGACCATCACTGGTACTGTCACCGGCCAGAACATCTCGGCCACGGCTGATGGCACTGGCGCTGGTGTCTACATTGTTACGAACTCGCCCGTTGCCCTCAACGGTAATGCGATTGGTTCGAACGCCGCGGGCAATAGCGCAAGCCAGAGCTTGGGTTACGCCTCGGCAAACCGGGCCAGTGGCACGGGGAGCACGGTCGCAAGCTCTGTCTCCAGCGCGGCGAGCAGCTCCTCCAACGCCGATTATGGCCTGCTGAACTATCAGACCATGAGCAGCTCGTCGGTGGCGGCGCGTACCACAGGTTCGAACATCAGCTACGCTGGTGCCGCGACCAATGGTCCGGTCAACCTCCAGGGCAACCTGATCTACGCCAGCGCCTTCGGGAACTCGGCGAGCATGACGATGGCTGGTCCGCAGGCCGGCGGAACGCTGCAGTCGACCAATTATCAGTCGAACACCAACACCAGCGTGACGGCCGCCGTTACGGGATCGAACATCGCTGCCAGCATGGCCAGCGTCGCTTCGAGCAATGCGCCGATCAATGTGTCGGGCAATGCCATCCGCGCCGTTGCGGTTGGCAACTCCGTCACCAATGCCATCGGCCGCTAAGGCAGCCGATGAATGGGTGGTGGCCCGAAACGGCCACCACCCCGCGTGCCTTTTCGAGTTTCAGCCTCAACCGCACCCTTTTACGTCTTTGGAACTTTCAATCATGTCCAGCTGCAAATTACCCCTTCGTGCTGTTGCTCTGAGCTTTGCTTTGTCGGCCACCGCGTTCACTGCGCAGGCCTCCGATCGTGCCGGCGAATACTCGGTGCGTGGCGGCGGTGCCCAACGTTGCGAGACCTATCTGGCTTCAGTGAATGAGAATAGGCCGGACCTTGGTGCCTATATCGGTTACATCGATGGCGCGCTGACGACGGCGAGCCGGTTGACCGCTGGCACATTCGATGTGAGCCCTTTCATTCTGCCGGGGCCTTTTGCGGCAATCGTTGCCAATATCTGCCGGCAGGCGCCGACACAGCTTTTCGAACTCGCGGTTCGCGCTGGGGTAGAGGCGCTTGCTCGCGCTCGCGTGGCCGCCAGTTCGCCCATCGTTGAAACGACGGTCGGCGAAAACCGCATGTCGTTGCGCGCCGAGACCCTTACCGCGGTACAGACCCGCCTGCGTGCCCTCAACCTGATCCGCGATAATCCTGATGGCCGTTTTGGCGCCGCCACGCAGGAAGGACTGCGCCGCTTTCAGACCGCCAATCAGCTGACCGTCACCGGTCTTCCTGATCCCGATACCATTCTGGCATTGCTGGTGAGGACACGATGAACTTGAAGCCTTTTCTTTGGTCGGTTGCCGCGCTGTTGGCGGCTCTGATCATGGGCCCGGCTGCCTTCGCGCAGAATGCGACGGCACCCTGGAGCCTTGGTTGCCCGGCCGATGGGGTGACATCGGTGACCCAGCCGATAGGTCGGCCTGGTCGGAGCGTGACCCGGGTTTATCGTGGCTCTGTTGAGGGTGAGCCTTCGCTCTGCATCATCGAGGAAAACGGCCAGACCCGCACCATGGTTTGGCAGTTGCTGCCCGTCGGCACCGGCGCTGCTGCCCTGATGCGCCGTGAACTGGATCGGCTATTTCCGGCTCGCCCTGGCCAGGTGGTGTCGGCGACCGGCTTCGTGGCGGTCGAGGGCGTTCAGCCACCGGTACAGGCGATTTATCAAAATAGCTTCCGCTATCTTGGCCAGCGCATGCTGGACACGGCGAGTGGTGAGTGTCCGGTCGCAGTGGTTGTGCATAGAGAGGTCGGGCAAACCTCGAACTATGTTGGGCAGTCCACATATTTCTTTAATGTTTCTAATAACGAATTAATTCGGTTTGAATATACGGCAGAACATGGGCGGCCGAGAAATATCGGTAGCTGGCAAGTCACGGGAGTGTGTAATGCGAAGCAGTAATATTTCGGTTTTTCCCTTAACGTTTTTGGTGATTTTTGGATGTTTAGCCGTTTCCGTCGGCGCGCTGGCGCAGTCCAATGGTAGGCAATCCGGTAATGGCTCGCCGAGGGCTGGGGCTGGTTACCAGGGTTATCACGGTGGCCCAGGGGGCTACTATCCTGCCTATGCGGGATATCCGGTGCCCGGTGCCTCAGCCAACTTTGCCACCTCAACTGTGTCAATGTCGGTCGGTTCGGGCGGCGGCGTGAGCATCAATATCGCCAATGTGGGCGCCGCTTCGTCGTTCATGGGTTATGGCGGCGTCCGTGGCTTTGTGGGTCCATGGGTTGGCGGCAGCTTTGCCGGGGTCCCGGGTTTCGCTGGCGGTTCCGTGTTCAGTGGTAACGGTATCAACGGCCTCAGCTTGCAGTTGGGTGGCGGCACCCCAGCCAGCGGTGGCACCAACATCAACATTGCCAATGTTGCTTTCTCTTCCGCATATTACTGGGGGCCGGCGGTGGGCTATTACTATGTGCCGGTGCGGGCCGCGCGGCAGGCGCAACCCGCTGCTGCGACAGCGCAATCATCCGGCGGTAATGGCGAAGGCAGCAGTGGCGGCGGCGCGGACGGTGCGGGCGAAGGTGGCGGCGCCTATTGAGGTTGCCAAGCGTTCCAGAGCGGCGATTTAGAGCATCATCCGTTCAAACGGATACGGTTGAGCGGTTAAAGATGTTCGAACAACAAAACGCTGGAGCCTGTGCCGTCACCGACGGCGAACGGGACAGGTTCTAGTGTCGCCAAGACGGGACTTCGCCGCTTTTTTATCGTTAAGTCCGCCTTTCTAAACGGTGGTTGCGAGTATTGGCCCTTTGTACCCTTGGGATATGTATGATGTTAAATTTGTCGGTTGAGCACTTTATCAGTCGTGCCAACCAGCAACTTGCTATTGGCAATGATAATGCGGCGACGTCATATTTTGAGGCTGCGCTGCTTCGTGATCCGCGCAATGTAGGCGTTTTGTTTGAGCTTGGGCGGATCGCTATGCGCCTAGGTGACCCAGCACGCAGCTTACGGTTCGGCCGCAGGATACTTGGCCTGAGCAGGCTGGAGCGGCCGGCCTTGGGCCATCTGCTTTGTGGCAATGCCCTGCGCGCCCAGGGGCAGCATGAGGCGGCAGCAAACGCCTTCCGGGAGGTTCTTCGCTGCGAGCCTGATGTTATGGAGGCCCTCTGTAACCTGGGTGCCAGCCTGGTTGAGCTGCGCAAAAGCGATGAGGCCGAGCATGTCCTGCGCGCGGGGCTTCTGGCGGTGCCTGAGGATGCTGCGATGTGGGCCAATTTGGGCAGCGCATTGCAGCAGAGAGGCCTGATACAGGACGCCATGAATGCGATGCAGCGAGCGCTGCATTATGACCCGACGCTGGGCAATATCTGGCTCGCTCTGGGTGGTATGTTGCTCGACACGGTGCAACTGAACGAGGCTTCCTTGGCCTTCGAGCAGGCGGCGCGACACATGTCCACCCCGGGCGCGGTGGGTGTGGTCGAGTATAATCACGCCCTCGTCCTCATACGCCTGGGCCGCCGTAAGGATGCCCTGATCATGCTGGCCCAAGCGGTTGAGAAAGCGCCCCAACTCGCCATTGCCGAGGGAGCCATGCTGTATCAGGCCATGTTCCTGTGCCATTGGGAACTGGTCGACCACATGGTGCCCAGGGTTCTGGCCCGGATCAGATCATTGCCTGGCATGGTGGTTGAGCCCTTTTCCGGCCTGGCCATCCCGAGTGCGACCACTGAAGACCATAGGCTGGGCGCTGAGGCTTATGCGCGGCGTTTCCTTGCTGCTGGCGAAGCCGCGATGGTTGAGCCCGGCCATGTTTGGAATGATGGACGCGGGCGGCTGCGCGTTGGCTTACTTTGCGCTGATTTTCGAGATCATCCCATGTCGGTGCTGATGGCGGGGCTGCTGGAGAATGTGGACCGTTCAGCCATTGAACTCATCGCTATTTCCTACGGCCCGGAAATGCCGAGCCTGTTTCGCGACCGGATTTTCGCGGCCTGCGATAGCCATCTGCTGCTCAACCCGGCGCTGAATATCTCGGCGCGTCATGCTGCGGCGGAGATTGCCGCCCTGCGCCTTGATGTTTTGCTCGACTTACAATGCTACACCAGCGGCACCCGCTCCGAGACGCTGCGCTATCGCCCGGCGCCGGTGCAGGGCCACTATATCGCCTATCCCTCGCCGGCGGCCTCGGAATTCTACGATTTCACCATGCTCGACCACGTGGTCGCGCCGCCAGAAGCAGAGCCGTTCTTCCGCGAGCGGATCTATCGTTTCTCGGATTGCTACTTTCCCTGGATCATCCCTCCCGGCGATCTGCCTGCCGCCTCGCGCGCCGATGAGGGTTTGCCGGACGGGGCGGTTGTCTTTGTCTGCATGAACCAAGCCTACAAGATATCCTCCACCAGCTTTATGGCTTGGTGCGAGGTCTTGAAGCGCGTGCCCAACTCGGTGCTTTGGCTCCTGGCCATGCCGGCCGAGACGGCGTTTATGTTGCGGCAATTTATAGAGAAGCAGGGTCTAGACCCTGCGCGCATGATCCTCGCCAAGCATGTGTCCATTCCAGCGCATCAGGCGCGTCTGGCGCTGGCCGATATCGGTCTTGATGCGCTGCCCTATTGCTCCCACACCACCGCCATCGACCTGCTGGTGGCCAATGTCCCTATGGTCACTATCGAGGGCCCGACTTTGCCGGGCAGGGTGGCAGCGAGCATTCTGCGGGCCGGTGGCTTGCCGGAATTGGTGCAGCCTGACGCGACGGGCTTCATTGCTATGGCGGCGCGGCTTGCCATGGATGCGCGTTTCGCTCGAGACATGCGGCACAGGGTATTCAGCGCCTTCGGCCCTGAGGGTGCAGCCCGGCAGCTTGCCCGCCAGGGTGAGGAGTTCGTGGCGCTGCTGCATCGCGCGCGGAAGGATTTTTCATCTTCCGAGCCTGGTGAGAATGTGGCTGGGTAAGGCAGCCTTATCGACACCGCAACCTGATCCTGCTGGGACAGCCGGGGTTCCAACGCGCCACTCTCGCAGCGTGATTGCGGATGAGACATGGACGCTACCGGCACATCCCCGGGGCTGCTGATGTTATTGATATATTGGACGCCACGGCCATGCCGCGGGGCTAGAACATTTTCAAGCCTTGCGGCTTCGCAAGGCGGCTGGGAAAAAGCTGCAAAAAAATAGAGCCGTTTCACCGTCTTCGCTTTCGGTGAAACGGCTCTAGACGCTCTGGCAGCGTCAACAACAAATACCAACCCGCACGACTGCGGCAGGCCCGTATGGGGGAAGGTTTCGCCTTCCCCCATTGCTGTGCGCAGCCCGATTAGGCCGCGCGCACCATTCCGCGCAGCACATACTGCAGGATGCCGCCATTCTTGTAGTACTCAACCTCATCGGCCGTATCGACGCGGCAGGTGACGCCGGTGGTGTGCTTGCTGCCATCGGCGCGGGTGATGACCAGTTCGAGCGTCATCCGCGGCGCCAA
>Ga0114972_10001049_pt1 | contig 20869 bp, 19 predicted proteins | sample M_140807_EF_Meta_FD_87354 | JGI IMG/M metagenome (GOLD analysis project Ga0114972, IMG submission 87354) | Freshwater microbial communities from Lake Montjoie, Canada to study carbon cycling - M_140807_EF_MetaG | ecosystem: Environmental > Aquatic > Freshwater > Lake | place: Lake Montjoie...
GCCAACGACTTCGTGCTCAGCACGAAACCGGAGAATTTTGGGCCGCTGGCGAACACCCTCGATTTCGTGCTCGACACCGTGTCGGCGAAGCACGACTTCACGCCGTATCTCACGGCCCTCAAGAATGACGCCACCATGGTCCTCGTTGGTGCCTCGCCCGATGCGAGTGAAGTGATCGCTTCCTCGCTCATCATGGGCCGCAAGCGGCTCACCGGATCTCTGATCGGCGGAGTGAAGGAGACGCAGGAAATGCTCGATTACTGTTTTCGCAAGAAGATCTACTGCGACATCGAACTGATCCCGGCTGCAAAGATCAACGAGGCCTACGAGCGGACGATCAAGGGCGACGTGAAATATCGTTTCGTGATCGACGCCGCGACGTTCTAATCCAGCTCAGTCGCCAAGCCTCCGCATCGGCCGCCGCCCCCGCTCATTCGCCTCATGTCGTCCCCTGAGATCCAGCACTCCGAGTCCACCAGGCCGCCACTCGGCGTTGGTCGCGACGTGACCGGTCGGCTGCTCTTCCTCGGCACCGGCACGAGCACCGGAGTGCCGCTCGTCGGCTGCGGCTGCGAGACGTGCACCAGCGGCGATCCGCGGGACGTACGGACCCGGACGAGCGTCCTCCTTGGGCTTCCCGAGGGGCACCTCCTGATCGACACCACACCCGACCTCCGAAACCAGCTGCTGCGAGAACGGATTGGACGGGTGGATGCGGTGCTCTACACGCACGACCACGTCGATCACGTCTACGGCCTCGACGACCTGCGACCGCTCTGCTTCGCAACCGGTCGGTCGATTCCGCTTTACTGCGAAGAGCGGGTCGAAAACCGCATCCGCAAGGCCTTCGACTATGCGTTCGCGCCCGGGCCGCCCCTTGGCGGCGGCGTGCCCAAGGTCACACTCGAGCGGATCACGCCAGCACCGTTCCAGCTCTTAGGTGCCCGCATCACGCCACTGCGGCTGCGGCATGGGGTGTTCGACGTGCTCGGCTTCCGCATCGGCAACGTCGCCTACTGCACCGACACCAACGGCATTCCGGATGAGAGTTGGCCGCTGCTGGAAGGCCTCGACGTCCTCGTGCTCGACTGCCTGCGGGCCAATCGGCATCCGACGCACTTCAACATCGACGAGGCGTTGGCGGTGGCTGCCCGGGTTGGGGCGAGGCGGACGCTCTTCGTCCACATGGCCCACGACATTCGGCACGCCGAGGTGGCGGCAACGTTTCCGCCGGGCATGGAGTTGGCGGTTGACGGGCTGGAAGTGCCGCTCACGTAAGTGGGGGCACGCCTCCCCGTCGCACAGGTCTCCCCGTCGCACAGGTCTCCCCGTCGCACAGGTCTCCCCGTAGCACAGGTTGTCAACCTGTGTGCCTTCCCGGTTCGTACGCGGGCTCGGGCCTGCCCATGCCCGTCGCCGGACGTTCGCTGCGGCCTTCCAGGCCTGCGCTCGCTCGATGCTGACTTCGCTCCGCCATCCATGGCTGCGCTCGTCAGCAACGCCGGCTCCCGGGCACGGGCAGCCCCTCGCAGTCTTTCGTAGCACAGGTTTTCAACCTGTGTGCCTTCACGAGCGGCCATTACTTCGCGCCGGCTCTGGCGCGGTCGATCAGAAAGTCGACCAGTTCCTGGCACCGAAAAAAACCTTCCCACATCGAGTGCCCCTGGCCCTCGGCAACGACGAGTGTGACGAGGTCGCCCCGGCCGACAGCCTCGTAGCATTCCTTGAGTTTTGCCGAGTTGGGTTCGAGCGGCACTTTTTGGTCGTCGTCGCCGTGGATGATCCAGAACGGCACGCCGGCCCGCGCGGCCACGTCGATTCGCTCGATCGGGCAGAGTGCCGCAGCCTGAGCCGCGAGATCATCCGCGGAGAGTCCGTAGGCCGGCGCCGCGTTGTCGATCCCGGGATAGGTCCGCCAGTCGTACACGGGATAGATGCCGCCGACCCCCGCGGTGAACTCCGGATGGGCGATCGCCCACGAACTGGCCCAGAGGCCGCCGCGGCTGCGGCCCAGAAACGCTGGCTTCGTCGCGTAGCCGCGGCGGACCATCTCGGCGTGGAGCGCCTCCATCGCCTTCACGCCCACAGGGCTGCCGTACGACTCGCCGGTGTCGATGCCCGCCACGGCCACGCCCGCTGCGGTGAACCGCTCGTGCATCCACTTCTCCGCCTCGTCGGGATACGCGGGCAGCGTGGGGCCGTAGAGGATCCAGGGCTTCGGGCCGTTCGGCACGGCGTCAGCGGCCGGCGTGAACACGAAGGCGGTCTTCCCATCCACCGCAAACACCTCGCCGGGCACGACGAGCGTCTTCGTCGGCTCCGCGGCGACGAGCGTCGCGGACCAGAAAGAGGCGAGCAGCAGGGCTGGCATTCTCAGATAACGCATCAAAAGGCTCCTGGGCGGGCCTGGTGGCCAAGCAGGTCGACCGCCCGCGATTTCATTCGGCAGGTTCATGAGACAGCGCGGCGAACCGCTCGAGCAGTGCCGCAGCTGCACCGCTGTCGATGGCGTGCTCGGCGAGGCTTCGGGCGGCCGGCTTGTCGGGGGCCCGGCCGGCGGCCCAGAGGACGGCCGCCGCGTTGAGCACCACCACGTCGCGGCGCGGCCCCCGACCGCCGCCGAGGACGTCGCGGATCACGGCGGCGCTTTCCTCGGGGCTCGTTACCTCAAGGTCGGCAAGAGCCGCCACTGGTGCGGTGCCTATGCCAAAATCCTCCGGGGTCCATTGGCAGCGGACCGTGCCGGATGCCGTCACGTCGATCACGTCGGTCGGCCCGAAGAGGCTCACCTCGTCGAACGCCTTGCCGGCTGCGTCGGCGCCCACATGGCCAGAGACCACGATGGTCCGCGTGGCGCCGAGCGCCCTGGCCGCCTCGGCCATCGGTTCGCGGGCCGCGGGCCGCCCCACGCCGATCACCTGCACGGATGCACCAGCGGGATTGCAGAGGGGGCCCACGAGATTGAAGACGGTCGGACGTGCCAGCGAGCGGCGGAGCGGACCGACGCGGGCCATCGCTGGATGGTGCACTGGGGCGAGGCAGAAGCAGAGCCCGAGGTCGGTGAGGCAGCGGCCGCTCACGTCGGGCGATGCATCGACCTTCACACGCAACCGCTCGAGCACATCGGCTGATCCGGTGCGGCTGGAGACGGCGCGGTTGCCGTGCTTGGCGACGGGCTGGCCGGCGGCGGCGACCACGATGCCGGCCGCCGTCGAGATGTTGAACGAGCCCGACCCGTCGCCGCCGGTGCCACAGGTGTCTGCGACGAGGCCCCCACGCCGCGAAACGGGAACCATCCGCGCCCGGAGGGCCGAGGCGACGCCGGCGATCTCGTCGGTCGATTCGCCGAGGTCGGCCAGCGCCAGGAGCCAGCCTCCAAACGTGTCGAGGTCGACCGCACCCGCGAGGACGGCATCGACCAGGTCGCGGACGTCGCCCATGGGCCGGCGGGAGCCCCGGCGCAGCTCCGCCGTCCACCCCGCGACGTCGATGCGGTGCGAGCCGGACGGGTTGGCAGCGGTGTCACTCATGGGAAACCGTGGCCAAAGGGCCTCGGGGAACGCAGTTTGGGTACGATTGCCACGGGGCCGCCCGAGGGCGGCCGTCATCCACTTCCCAGCCTACCCGACGACCGAGGAGCACCGCTGCAGTGCCGCCGATCACGCCCCGTAAGGTCATCATCGACTGCGATCCCGGGATCGACGACGCCGCGGCGCTCGCGATGGCCCTGTTTGACCCGCGGCTGGAGGTTGTGGCGGTCACGGCAGTGGGCGGGAGCGTGGGGCCTGAGCAGGCGACGTCCAACGTCCAGTCGGTGGTGGCTTTTCTCGATCCTCCACGGCTGCCCCGCCTCGGCGTGGCTTCCGGCGACGCGGCGACTTTCGAAACGCCCCACGGCTTGCACGGGGTCGATGGGCTTGGCGGAGCCGAACTCCCCCGGGTGCAGCTCCACGGTGGGCATCAGTCAGAGAAGGTGATTTGGGAGTGCATCAAGGCCCATCCCCGGGAGATCACGATTCTCGCTCTCGGTCCGCTCAGCAACGTGGCGCGGGTGTTCAAGCGAGATCCATCGATCGTCGAACTCGTGGCCGGTGTCGTGATCTCCGGGGGTACGGCACACGCCTCGGGCAATGCATCAGCCGTGTCCGATTTCAACTTCCTCGCCGACCCGCAGGCGGCACGGCTCGTGATCCGCGAGCCGCTCAAGAAGACACTCGTGCCGCTGGAGACGACGTCGCAGCTGTTGCTTGGCTTCGAGTTTCTCGATCAGTTGCCCCGCGAGGTCTCTCGGGCGGGCCAGTTGCTGCGGCGGATGCTCCCGCACGCCTTCCGCGCCCATCGTCAGATCCTCGGGAGCGAAGGCATCTGGCTTCACGACGTCGTCAGTCTCGTGGCCCTCACCAACCCCGAGCTCTTCGAGCGGACGAACGTCGCCGCCGACGTTGAGACCGCGGGCGATCTCACCGCCGGCATGCTCGTCATCGATCGTCGTCAGACCAGCCTGTCGCGGCCGAACTGCGACCTGCTCGTGGGCTGCGACGCGGCGGCCATCACCGACTGCATCCTCCGCAGCTTCGCCGCCGCCGCCGCCGCCACGTAAAACCGCCTGTACGGGGCGCAGGTTCACCGCAGGTTGCCAACCTGCGGCTACGTGAGGAGATGCGTTACTGCTGCCACGTAGGTGCAGGTTGTCAACCTGCACATGCCGTGCACGGGGCCCAGGTTCACCGCAGGTTGCCAACCTGCGGCTACGGCGACGCCCTCGGCCGTCACTCGAAGTCCTTCCGGCTCGCCACCTTCATCCGGATCGGCAGTCGCTCGCGGTTGCGGAAGATGGTCAGTTCCACAACGCTGTCGAGTGGCGTCATGCCGACCATGCTCATCAGGTGGTCGTCGTCCTCGACTGGACGCCCCTCGTATTCCAGGATCACGTCGTCGGGGCGGATGCCTGCTACGTCCGCTGGAGCGCCCCGGGTGATTGTCTCCACGCGGGTGCCGACCGGTCGCACCATGCCGAGACGGTCGGCCTCGTTCTGGTCGAACTTCTTGTCGAGTGCCACGCCGAGATAAGCCCGTGGAACCGTGCCGTGTTCGATCAGTTGATGGGCCACGAACATCACCATGGGGATGGGAATGGCGAACCCGATCCCCTCGCTGCCGCCAGAGTTGCTGGCGATGCAGGTGTTGAGCCCCACCACCTCCCCGCGGAGGTTGACAAGCGGCCCGCCGCTGTTGCCGGGGTTGATCGCCGCGTCGGTCTGGATGAAGTCCTGAAACTTCACGTTGCCCTCGCCGAGTTCGAGATCGCGGCGGCCCTTGGCCGACACGATGCCGAGCGTGACGGAATGCGAGAGGCCGAACGGGCTGCCGATGGCGAGCACCGTGTCGCCGATCCGCACGGTGTCGCCCTCCGCCAGCCGGGCCGGCTGGAGATCATCGGCTTCGATGTCGAGCACGGCGATGTCGGTGCCCGGGTCCGACCAGAGCCGCTTGGGGGTCAGTTCCCGGCCGTCGTCGAGCCGGATCGTAATGTCTTCGAGCGTGGACCGATTCACGACGTGCCGGTTGGTGATCACCACCGTCAACCCGGCCATTTGGGCGATCACGCCAGAGCCGGCCTCGTTTTCGGTCGTCTTCCCGCTGCGGGGCCGCGCGAGCGGCTTGGTGGCGTCAATGTGCACCACGGCTGGCCGAAGGAGCTCGGTGAGACGTCGCAGCTGCCGGCCCTGCGTCTCCAAGAGCTCCGCGTCGCGGGCGGCCTGCTCGTAGAGTCGCTCCCGCTCGGCGGCCGGCATCCGGGTCGACCGCATCGGGTCGACCCGACCGTCGCCGCGCACAACGGCCGGTCCGACCGGAGTCAGCGGGGGCTCGTCGCCCGCCGCGACGGGGGACAGAACCAGCACGGCGGCCGGCAGCAGGATGACGAGTGAACGGCGTAGGATCATGAAACCACCGCAGGAGGCAGGAGGCCCGTAGGCTTCCGCAGCATATCCCGGCCTGGTTTCAGTTTTCCAGTTCGCCGCTCACCGTCTCCTCGCCGGCCTCCTGCTCACCGAAACCGCGGTGGAAGGATGCCGACTCGCCCGACCGCTCGAGTTCCCGCTGGCAGTCGATGCACATGGTCGCGTACGGCAGTGCATGGAGCCGCGCCATCGGGATCCTGCCGCCGCATACCTCGCATTGGCCGTACTTACCGATCTTCATCCGGTCGATCGCGTTCTCGATGTTGGCGAGTTCGCGGCTCTCGACCTCGGCGAGCTGTGAACTGATCTCGTCTTGGGCGGAATCGTAGGCCGCGTCGATCACGTCGCCCGGCGATTCGCTACGGAGTTCCTTGAGGAGCGAGAGGTCACCGGCCAGCGCGCTCCGCAAGGCGTCCCGCCGCTTGACGAGGATCGCCCGCAGGTTGAGAAGCGAATCTTTGCGTGCCATGGTTGCCATTCCTTGCCCCGTGGGGGCGTTGCCGAACCGGCCGGATTCCCCCCGGCCGCAGCCAATACTACGGGGCCTGGGGAAGGATGGTTCACGCTGGGGAAATCGGCACGACTGGGAGGGCAAATACAGCAAAACGAGGTTTTGACACTCCGCGGAAGCGGGGGAAAGTTTTACGGCCGCTTCGCCGGGGCCGCCGGGGCGACCGGGATCTGTACCTCGGCATATTTTAAGACACCCGGTACGAAGGGGCTGTTGTAGGCCAGCGTCCGCGGTGGTCCGGCGGCGACCCACTCGGGGTTCGCGTCGAGCCAGGCCTCGAGTTTTGCGGTGAACTCGGCAAACCGCTCCTCGCGGTAGGAGCCGCGGACGCCCAGCGAGATGACGGTGGCTTCGGGTACGTCCTCCACGACCACGTTCGGGTCGGCGGGATCAGGGCCTGGCGTGCCGGTGGTGGCGGAACCGTAAAGGAAAGCCATCGACTCGGTCCGCGGGGCCGCGTGGCCGCCGTCCGCCAAGGCCATTTCCATCTCCACGGGCGCCGTCATGGCGATCTCGTTGCGTTCGATGTGGCGGAAGAGCTTCATGAACGAGCCGTCGTTGCCAGGGCCGCCGGAGCGGACGCGGGCCAGGCGGTGGGCGGGATAGGTCTTCGTGATCACCTCGCCGACGGGGCCGGGGCCGGGAAAGCCCTGGGGTAGTTTCGCCTCGGAGATCATCATCGGCTTGCGCATGGCATCCTCCGCGAAGGCGGTCGAAGAGAGGGCGAGAGTGGCAGCGGCGAGCGGCAACAGGTGGCGCATGGGAAGGCTCCTTCTGCAGTGATCATAGACCGATGCGCCGCCGGGGGGTGAGGGAAAAGCCGACGCCGGTGCACCGCAGGTTACCAACCTGCGGCTACGTGGAGAGATGCCCCGCCTGCCGGCACGTAGGTGCAGGTTGGCAACCTGCACCTGTTGCACGCGGACTGCTGATGGACCGCAGGTTACCAACCTGCGGCTACGTGGAGAGATGCGTGACCTGCCGCCAGGTGGCCAGGACGTCGTCGCGGGTCGTCGTTGCACCGCCGATCGCGAGGCGGATGGCAAGACGGCCGCCGACGCGGGCATGCGTCAGGAACGTCTGTCCGGTGGCGTTGACGCGGTCGAGCAGGGACTGCGTGGCGCCATCGCCGGCCTGGAGCGCAAAGCAGACGAGCGACAGGTTTGGCGGAAGCAGGAGATCGAACCGAGGATCGGCCGCAACGAGACTTGCGAACTCACCCGCCCAGGCGACGTGCTGGCGGATGTGATTGCGGAGGGCCTCGGCGCCGAGCATCCGCAACGTCATCCAGAGCTTGAGTCCGCGGAACCGCCGACCGAGGGGGACCTGCCAGTCGCAATAGTCGATCACGGCGCCAGTGTCGCTTGCCCGGTTTCGGAGGTAGTCGGGCTTCATGGAGAGGGCCGCGACCAGGGCCGCCCGGTCGGCCACCCAGAGCGCGTGGCAGTCGAAGTTGACGAGCAGCCACTTGTGCGGGTTGAAGCCCCAGCTGTCGGCTGATTCGACACCCGCCACGAGCGGTTCGCGAAACTCGGGGCAGATCGCCGCCGCACCCGCCCACGCGGCATCGACATGCAGCCACGCGGCATGCCGCGCGGCGACCGCCGCGATCTTTGCCACGGGGTCGATGGCGCCCGAGGCCGTCGTGCCCACCGTCGCGGCGACAAAGAAAGGTCGCCGTCCTGTGGCGGCGTCGGCATCCATCGCGGAGGCGAGCGCGTCGACGTCCATTCGTCCGGTGGGATCGAGGGGAATCTTTCGCAGCCAGTCTCGGCCGATGCCGACGATCCCGGCCGCCTTCTCCACGCTCGAATGGGCATCCGCACTCGCGTAGGCCACGAGCGGCCGCTCGTCCTGCGCGAGGCCCGCGTGGTTGGTGACGAGCGCCGTTGCCCGCTCACGGGCGGCGACCAGGGCCACGAGCACGCCGCTCGACGCGGAATCCTGGAGCACGCCGCCGCCTGTGCCGCTGCTCGCGAACCGCTCGGGCAGGCCGAGCAGGCCGCGGAGCCAGTCAAGCACGTGCGTCTCCAGTTCCGTGCACGCGGGCGACGTGGCCCAGAGCATGCCCTGCACGCCCATTCCGGCAGAGAGCAGCTCGCCGAGGATCGAAGGCCCGCTGGCGCTGGCCGGAAAGTAGCCGAAGAAGGCGGGGTGCTGCCAGTGCAGGAGCCCCGGCGCGATGATCCGGTCAAGGTCAGCGAGCACATCGGCGAGCGGCTCGGCCGCTTCAGGCGGTTGCAACGGCAGGTGCGACCGCACATCGCCCGGTGACAGGGCAGGCGAGACCGGCCGCGATGGGAGCGACGCCCAGTAGTCCGCGATCCAGTCGACGACCGCGCGGCCCTCCTCGCGGAATCGCTCGGGATCGAAAACAGGCTGTTGTTCAGGCATGGGCGGCATTCAATGGTGTGCAGGTTGCCAACCTGCACCTACGGATGTGGTCATGCGACCTCAGGTTTTTAGACTGCGGTGCATAGGGTTGGAAACCTGTGCTACGTGTCGCCGTGGGCGGTGATGACGAGCCGCCTTGGACCGCCGCGGTCGCGGTGCTCGCACAGATAGATGCCCTGCCAGGTGCCCAGCCGCAGCCGACCGTCGGCGATCGGGATCGTCAGCGAACTGCCGATCATCGAGCACTTCACGTGGGCCGGCATGTCGTCCGGGCCTTCGCAGGTGTGCGCGTAAGGGAGGTGCTCTGGGGCGATCGCACCAAACGCCATCTCGAGGTCGCGGGGCACGTCGGGGTCGGCGTTCTCGTTGATCGAGAGGCTTGCCGACGTGTGCTGGATGAAGACGTGGAGCAGGCCGACGCGAAACTCCGGCATGTCGCGGAGGGCGGCCTCGATCTCGGGCGTGATCAGATGAAAGCCCCGGCGTCGCGGGGCGAGCCGCAGTTCGGTCTGAAACCAAGGCATCAGTCACCGCTCCGGAAGCACCAGAGGATGCCGTCGTCAGACGCGAGCACGACGCGGCCCGCGGCCACCGCGGCGCCGGCACCGAACCCGCCGCCGGCGTCGAACTCCCATGCTGGATCGCCGCTGGCGGCGTCGAGGGCCGCGATCCTGCCCGAGGCATCGGCAACGATCGCGATGGATCTGGCCCGCGCCCCATTCGGACCTGTGGCCACGACCACCGCAGGGGAAGCCTCGACGCGGCCTCGCATCGGCCGTCGCCAGGGCCGCGAGCCGTCGGCCGCTGAAAACGCCTCGACCGCCTTGCCACGGAAGCCGACGATCGCGAGGTCATCGGCGATCGCCGCGCTCGATCGATACGACTGGCCCGACGCGGCCGCGGCCGCCCGCCAGGCTTCCTTCCCCGTCACCACGTCGATCCCGAAGAACACGCCCCCTTCCGTGCCAAAGAACACGCGGTCGCCGAGCACCGCCGGCGTCGTGCCAGTCGGGCCGTCGATCGGCACGGCGGCCTTCTCAGCGCCGGTCGCGGCGTCGAGCACATGCAGTTTGCCGTCGCAGCCGGCGAGCAACACCCGGTCACCCGCCGACGTTCGGGCGACGGTTGGCGAGCAGCGGATCTGGTCGGCGATCGCGTGCTTCCAGAGAAGCGCCCCATCGGCAATCGCCAGGCACGAGAGCGACGCGTCCTGCGAGCCGATGAGCACGCGGGAGCCTTCGCTCGCCTCGAGGATCGTCGGTCCGCCCGAGATTTCGCCCTCAGTCTCGTACGTCCAGCAGACGTCGCCGGTGGCCGCGTTGAAGGCCCGCACGAGGCCGCCGTCGTCGCCGACCACGACGAGCCGGGCTTCGCCAGCAGAGCCGATTGCCGCTGCCGACGTGAATCCCGCGTCCTTGGCCGCGAACGACCAGCGGTCGGTGCCGTCCGCGAGCGACACGGCCCGAAACGTTCCGTCGAGATCGCCGAGGTAGACCACACCATCGGCGATGACTGGCACGGCGCCGAACGCCGTGCCGTCGAACTCACGATGCCACGCCTCGACGAGCGGCAACGCAAACTCGGCCGCCGACCGTCCGGTTCCCCCGAGGCAGCCGCGGGCCATCGGCCAAGCCTCGGCGGGGGCCATGTTCGGATCGCCCCCGAGGGCCACGGCAGCGAGGGTGACAGCGAGCAGGGCGGTGCCGACGGCGGTCATCGTGCCGCCTCGTAGATCGCCGCCAAATCAGCGGCGGTGACCGGCCGAGGGTTAAAACTCGCGGTCCACTGAGTGGCTGCGGCGGCCGCGAGGGCGGGGACGTCGGCCGCCTCGATGCCGCAGCCGTGGAGCGAGGTTTTCAGCCGCGCTGCGGCGAGCAGCCCGGTCAGCCAATCGGCGAGCGTGACGCCGGCATCGGCGGCGGTGGCCGAGATCCCGACGTCGGCGAGCAGGTCGGCATAGGCTGATCCGCAGACCGCGGCATTGAATCGCACGACGTGCGGCAACATCACCCCCACAGCCTGCCCGTGGACCACCTGGTGTACTGCGGTGAGCGGGTTGGCGAGGGCATGGGCCGCACCGAGCATCGCGTTCTCGATGGCGAGGCCCGCCAGCGCCGCGCCAAACTGTACCGCTGATCGCGCGTCGATGCTGCCGCCGCCACTGACCACGTGCGGCAGGTTGGCGGCGAGCAACCGCCATGCCTCGCGCGAGAACGTGCGTGAGGCCGGTGTGGCTGCCGTGCTCACGTGGCTTTCGACGGCGTGGGCGAGGGCATCGACGCCGGTGAGGGCCGCGAGCGAGAGCGGCTGGGTGAGCGTGAGGTTCACATCGAGGATCGCCAGGCGAAAGGCGGCACGCGGGTCGCCGCAGGCCATCTTCATGCCGGTTTCATCGTCGGTGATCAGCGCGAACGACTGCGTTTCGCTGCCGGTGCCGGCGGTCGTCGGCACGGCGATCGAGGGCAGCATGGGGCCGGTCGCCGTGCCGCGGCCCCTGTAGTCGCGCATCCGGCCGCCGCAGGAGTAGAGGAAGTTGATCCCCTTCGCGCAGTCCATCGAACTGCCGCCGCCGAGGCCAACGAGCAGGTCGGGTTGGAATGCCCGCGCCACCGCCGTGCCCGCCTCGACCTCCGCCGCCGACGGATTCTCGGTGAACGCCGAAAAGACCTCCGTGGCGAGGCCCGCCTCACGGAGCGAGTCGATTCCGGCGGCGGTGTGGCCGCACTCGATGATGCCACGGTCGCTCGTTACCAGTGCCCGCGTCGCGCCGAGGTCACGGGCGATGTCGCCGAGTTGGCGGAGCGAGCCCGGGCCGACGACGAGCCGCGTGGCCGCCGTGAAGCTGAACGTCAGGGGGTCGGGGGAAGACACGCGGACGCTCACCCCGCCGCCGCCGGCATCTGCAGCGCCCGCGACCGATAGAGGAAGTCGATGATGTTGCCCTCGTGCGGCTGCAGCCAGTCGAGCTTCGTGGTCGGGATGGCACCGAAGTTGAGCCGATCGATGTGCGTGCACTCCATGAGCCGGGAGCGGAAGGCCGCGTCGTTCGTGAGCGCCGAGCAGACGAGCGTGGGGCCGATTGACTCGAGGATCCGTTCCTGCGGGCACTCGACCACGCTCACGAACGGAAACATGTATTCCGCCTTCGCGATCTCCGGCTCCGGCGTCGCGCAGTGCACGACCGTGGGCCGGAGCCAGCCGCAGCGTTCGCCTTCCACGAACCGGTCGCCGTACCTGCCGGTGGCGTGGGTGACTCCGGGAGCCTTCAGGCCGCCCTCGATCTGGCCCCAGATCGCCTTCGCGGCGCCGGGAATTGTGAACGCGGCGAGCTTCGCGTCGGGATCGTCCGGCAGCTTCACCTCGATCGGCCCGAGCCGCTCCGCGAGGGCCTCGGCGATCTCCTTCGTGTGCCGGCTGGCGTAGACCGCCGAGGCATTGATGCAGCCGCGGCCGCTGTTGATCGCCACGCTCTCGCACATCATGTCGAGATGGGCCGCCCAGTCGTCCACGCAGTCGTCGCCGAGGATGATCTTGGAGAACCCGGGCCCGTGAACCTGCACGCCGGGGTTGCCGCGGTACTGTTCGACCGTCTTGGCACTGCCGAAGATCATGCTGCGTCGGCACCCGGCAAGGACGCCGGCGCCGACATCGGTGGCCCCTGGATAGAGCCCGATCGCCTCGGTGGGGATGCCGGCTTCGACCATCGCGGCAGCCATGCGATAGGGCGTCCAGGGCTCCTGACTACCCGGCTTCATCACGAGCCCCACGCCCAGCGCGATCACCGGCAGCCAGAGCGTGTGCACGCCCGGCGAGTTGGAGGGGAGCACGAGTCCGAGCACCGGCGACTGGGCCTGGTAGCTCACCGTCACGCCGCGGTGCTCGGTGCCGTAGCCGTTCCAGAGAACCTTCGTATCGAGGCCGCGGGAGAGGGCGTCGAGGATGCGATCCATGTTCGAGAGCACGAACATGTTCTTCTGCATGTTGGCCCGGCAGAGGCTCTCGGGCAGCCCTGTCGTCGCCGACTGCTGCTTGACGAAGTCGTCGGGCGACTGCTTCGTGTCGCCGACGGTGACCGTTCCATTGGCGTAGAGGTTGCCGGCGGTCTGCAACCGCTCGACGATCTCTTCCGGATCGATCGCGAGCAGGGCCCTGCGGGCCTGCGCCGCCTTCTGCAGGTCGCGGCCCACGATGGCGCCGCCCACCTGGCTGACCTCAGCGACGGGCTCGCCGGTGAGGAAGTGGACGAGCGTGTCGCGTTCGAGTGACTCGTAGGGTTTGCCGAAGCGCCAGGCGGGGAGATGCATGCAGGAGGACCTTAGGCTGGGGGGGCACGTGGCTTGTCGTGGAGATTCTAGCCGATTCGCCCAACCCGGCTCGGGGCTGACCATGCCGCTCGCCGGACGTTCGCGTCGGCCCTCCAGGCCGCCGCTCTCTGCATGTCCGCTTCGCTTCGCCATCCATGGCTTCGCTCGCTCCCATAGCCCGGCTCCACGGCACGGGCAGCCCCGAGCCTTGCCTCGAGAGATCTATAGGACTGATTTCGGCGAGGCTTCGGGCTACTCGTTTCCTGAGAGCCGGCGTTGCTGACCAGCGGAGCCATGGATGGCGGAGCGCAGTCAGCATCGAGAGAGCGGAGCCCAGGATGGGCGGAGTGAACGTCCGGCGACGGGGAACGGGTAGCCCGAAGCCGGGTTGGGCGCGAACGCGCAACGAACCCTTGGCGTTCGCCGCGGCCGACCCCAGGCTGCACCGGCCATGGATGGCGGTGCAGCCGTGCATTCAGTACACGCCAACCGTCGTGGTGGCCGCGAGTTCGCGGAATGGGCGGACGCCGCTGATGCCGTCCCAGGGATACTTCGCGTAGGGCCGCTCGCGCTCGCCCTCGTCCCGCTCCAGAAAGCCGGGAATGAAGGTTTCCTTGGTGAGCGTGGTGAGGCGGACGCGGCCCGTGCCGCCGTAGGGGACGACGCGATCCGGGTCGTCGAAATCCACGACCTCGATCACGGCCCGCGGCTGCGGGGCGTAGTAGGCGATCGTGTAGCCGTCGGCCGGCACAACGGGGCGGCTTGCTGCCAAGCCCATCAGCGTGTTGCCGTAGGTGGGCGTCATGTAGGCGCCGTCGAGCAGTTCCTCGACTGCGAACCGCGTCCACTGCGGCGTGAACTCCGTGCCGCCCGAGAAGATGCCGGTGATCCCCACCTTGCCGATCGTCGTGCCCTTCTTCTCGAGCGCGATCGCCAGAGCCTCGAGGAGCTTTGGCGTGGTGAACATGCAGCGGATGTCGTGGCCCGCCTCGAGAACCGTGATCGCCTGATCGACGCAGTGCTGCTTGTAGGCCTCGAGGTGTTCCATCCAGCCCTTCTGGATCAGCTTGATCACCCAGCGGGGGTCGAGATCGACGCAGAAGCAGATGCCACCGCGGTGCTGGGCGAGATGCTCGATCGAGAGCCGCAGCCGTCGCGGGCCCGAGGGGCCGAGCATCAGCCAGTTGGCACCCCGCGGGAAATACCTCTCGGGAAGCGTGTCGCTGAACATCTCGTAGTCGGTGCGGAAGTCCCGCGAGTTGACCCGCGACTTCGGCACGCCCGTCGTCCCGCCCGTCTCGAAGACGTAGATCGGCTGGTCGGCGAGCCCCTTCGGCACCCAGCGGCGGACCGGGCCGCCCCGGAGCCATTCATCCTCGAAGGGCGGAAACTTCTTGAGGTCGTCGAAGCACTTCACGTCGGTGAGCGGATTGAACGGCAGGCTCTTCGCGTAGTCGAGCCAGAACGGGCAGCCGGTCGATTCGTGGAAGTGCCACGCCATCATCTCGACGGTCTGGGCGTCGAGAATCGCACGGGCCTGCTTCACCGCTTCGTCGCTGGCGACATCAAACACCGGGGGCTTTTCCTGCGCGGATGCGGCACCTGACATGAACGGATTCCTGGGGGAGGGCGGGGGCCGCGAAGGAGCTCGCGGTTGGTCTGAGACGGTCAGCCGTCCGCAGGGGTTTCGGGCTGCGGCAGCGGTGCGCCGAGCTGAGCGAAGAGTTGGAGCACACCATTGAAGTGCGCGAGGCGGGGGCCGTAGCGATCAATGAACTCTCCGAGCGCGTACTCACTGTCGGAGAAGTCGTCGGCGTTGTCGGCGGCCTCCTGGGCAAGACCCGATAGGAACTCGGTATGCACCTTCGAGAGCGACTCTGCGGCATGGCGGCAGGCCTTGGCGAGTTGCGGGTTGGCCTCTTTCCAGGCCTTCAGTTCCGCCATCCGCTGCCGCTGCTGCTGCGACACCTGATTGACGAGTTCGACAAGCAGTTCGTTCGACTTGTGCTGCGCCAGCACGAGGTCGCGGAGCAGGCGGTTCGTTTCAGTGAGGTCGCCAGTGACGGGCTGTTGGCTCCCGGCCGCGACCGTGCCGGCCGAGATGTCGAACTGGCTGAAGATCTGCGGAACGTCGCTCATGGGTCTCCCATCCTGGGGCATGCGTGGCGAAAAGCACCCGCGCCGGTGATCTATCGTAGGCGCGACGGGGTCGGTTTTCCACGGTGCGAACACCGTCGTCGGCACCATCGGCAGGGTTTGCCCAGCTTGGCACCCGCGTCTGGGGCCGTGAATCAGCGGGGTGTCGGCCCGGTGGACCGCGGCCGTTCAAGTGGGCGGCGGCGACGCCCGATGGATGGGATGCCTCGTGCGGCCCCAGGGAAGGCGGCCGCGTTGGGCGAGGGAGTGAGGCGGGCATGCAGCAGCAGGCGGAGCCAGGCGGCGACGGAGCGGTGTTCGGATTCCTGACGGCGGTCGATTCGCCGCTGCACGGCCTGTTCGGCGGCTATCTCGTGGTGGACGCCCTCGGTCGTCCGCTGGAGTTTCACTGCACCGCCCCGGTGAAGGTGAGCCGCGCGCAGCAGATCCTCTACGGCTCCACCCTTCACGGCCACCTCCACGGCCAGCAGATCGGCGGCACGCTGCTTGGGGAGAGCAAGGCGTCGCCCACGATCGTGCTCACCGATTGCGACGCGATGCTCCACGTCAGGCCGCACACGAAACTCCCGGTGGCGCTCGTTCGGCCGCTCGATGGCGAGTCGGTCGTGGCGGGATTCACCGTGGGCGAGTCGCACGTCACGACGCACGCCGACGACGCCGCCGACGCGGCTGCGATCCGCGATCGGGTGGCTCGGCTGGCCGAGGCCGTCGATCTTCGTGAGCCTTTCGAACGAATCCGCGCGGCGATCGAGGAGGCACAGCGGCACTAAACGCCACCGGCATGACCGACAAACCCGTGAACACGGTGCGATCGATCCGTGGTGCTGATCTGGTGATCGGGCCTGGCAGCGTGCGGCCTTCGGTCGACGTGCGCATCCCACGGCCACCAGCCCTGCGGTTGCCGATCGCCGGTGCGCCGCCGGTGGTCGTTCGCGTCGATCTCGGCTTCGCACGGCCGAAGGTGACGAGCTACCAGTTCACGCCACCGGCACTGGCGGCGCCGATGGCACCGGCTCGCGTTCCGCGGCTGGCCGAGCCTTCGGAGGCGGCGGCGGTCGATGCCGCGCCGCCGCCCGCGGCCGCGCGGCGAATTCGGATCGCCCCGCCGCGCGACGTCGTCAAGCTCTCTGAGAAGTTCTTCTACCTCCTCCAGCCCGACCTCGAGACGATGCTGCACGCGGGGAAACTCGAGTTTCCGCGGCAGCCGTTCCCGTTTCAGTTCGACGGCATGGCCTTTCTCGTGCCGCGGCACTCCGCCGTGCTGGCCGACGAAATGGGGCTCGGGAAGTCGATGCAAGCGATCTCGTCGATCCGGCTGCTCGTGCGGAGTGGCGAGGCCCGGCGGGTGCTCGTGGTCTGTCCGAAGGGTCTCGTCTCCAACTGGGCCCGCGAGCTCGCCGACTGGGCACCGGAACTGGTCGTGGCCGTGATCGAGGGTGACCAGCCGCGGCGGCGGTGGCAGTGGAGCCTGCCCGATGTGCCGGTGAAGCTCGCCAACTACGAGGTGCTGGTCCGCGACCGCGACCTGGTGGCCGAACTCGGTCTGTCGTTCGACCTCGTGGTCCTTGACGAGGCCCAGCGGATCAAGAACCGCGCCAGCCAGACCAACCAATCCGTCCGCTCGCTCGACCGCCGCCGCTCGTGGGCGCTGACTGGCACGCCGATCGAGAACAGCGCCGACGACCTCGTCGGCCTGTTCGAGTTCGTGGCCCCCGGGCAGATCAGCGAGCGAATGACGCCGAAGGCGATGGGCGCGGCGGTCTCCGACCACATTCTCCGTCGGACGAAAGACAAGGTGCTCAAGGACATGCCGCCGCGGCTCAACCGCGACGAGCGGATCGAACTCACGGCCGAGCAGCGCGAGACCTACCGCCGGGCGGAGGAGGAGGGAGTGCTGCGGCTGGCCGACATGGGCCGCGAGGCCACGATCCAGCACGTCTTCGAACTGGTGCTGCGGCTCAAGCAGATCTGCAACTTCGATACCGCGACGGGAGAGAGCGCAAAGCTCGAATGCCTCCAGGCGGAACTGGAAGAGGTGCAGGCCAGCGGCCGCAAGGCGCTCGTGTTCAGCCAGTGGGTGGAGACACTCGGCCGGCTCGAGGGCGCGCTCGGTAAGTTCGGCGCGATCCAATACCACGGCGGGATGTCAACCGTGGCCCGCGACGAGGCAATCCGGCGATTCAAGCACGAGAAGAAGCACTCGGTGCTGCTTCTGTCGTACGGGGCCGGGGCCGTGGGGTTGAATCTGCAGTTCTCGCAGTACGTGTTCCTCTTCGACCGTTGGTGGAACCCGGCCGTCGAGGATCAGGCGATCAACCGCGCGCATCGCATCGGCGCGGCCGGCGCGGTGACCGTCACACGGTTCCTCTCCGTGGACACGATCGAAGAGCGGATCGACGAGGTGCTCCGCCGCAAGCGGGATCTCTCCGAGACGATCCTGTCGCAGGCCGGCGAGCCCGCGTCGGCGGGGCTGACAGCGGATGACCTCTTCGCGCTCTTCAAGCTCGCTCCGCCCCGGCAACGGGCGGCGGCGTAACGATGCTGGACGGGCCTCCGCCTCCCGCTCGTAGCACAACAGGTTGTCAACCTGTGTCTGTGTCTTAGCTGTAGCACAGGTTTTCAACCTGTGTGCCTTTCCGCCTCCCCCTCGTAGCACAGGTTGTCAACCTGTGTGCCTTCCTGGGCTACCGCCTGCTCAGAACTACCTTCATGCCCGCACAACCCCCGACCGCTGATTCGGTCAGGGCGCAGCCGCCTCGATTCGCAGCATCCCCTTCAGTTCGCGGAACTTCGCCGGCCCGATGCCTTCCACTTCGAGGAGATCGACGACGCGGCGGTAGGGCCGCCGCTCCATGATCCGGTTTGCGAGCGCCTCGCCCACGCCGGGCAGCCGCATGAGATCGTTTCGCGAGGCGGTGTTGGGGTCGAGCACGAAGTCCGCGGGCGGTGGCCGGGTGCCGTCGATTGCGTCGCGGAGTTCGCGCTCCTCCATTCGTTCGATCCGCCGCTCCGCAGGCATTCTGTCCCAGTCGGTGTGCTCCCAGATGCCCAGCCGTCGCGATGCGGCCTGGAGTTCCAGATCGGCGAGCCGTTCGCGATACTCGTCGCCGGAATCGCCCTTCGGCGTGCTCCGCGCCACGCCGAAGGCCCGCGCGAGGCCCTTCGAGATGAGCTGCTCGGCGAGGTCGCGGCCCTTCGCATCGGTCACGAAGCCGTAGATCCGTTTGAACCGGGCATCGCCGCGGCCGTCTGCGAAGCTCGTGTGCAGCGTGAAGGGATCGGTGAGCAGCCGCCGGGTCTCGGCCGTCGCCTCCGCCCCGAGTCGCTTCGCGAACTCGATCGACGCGGCGGTGTCGGATCCCGCTTCGGCGATCCCGAAGTAACGCCGCTGGCTCCGGAGCCGGCGGGCGTCGGTCTCGTCGTTCACGTGGTGTTCCAGGCAGTCCGCGCCGTAGAGACGCACGGTGTGCTCCTCGCCGGCCGGGGTGCGGACCCGAAAGCTGTCGCCGTCGGCCCAATCAGCAGCCACGAGCATGCATCCCGGAATCGCGACGAGTGCGTCGGCGGCGGTGGCGACCGTGGCGACAAGGACCGCGGCGCAGGTAACTGCGGACGGCAGGGCTCTGAGGATCCTCACGGCGACTCCTTCTTCGGCCGGCTGTCTGGGAACAGTGGCTCCGAGTACGGGTTGGCATCCATCACGGGAAAGGCCCGCCAGCCCGGGGCGTCGAAGTGCCACCACTCCGTCGCCAGCGGGATGAATCCCTCGGCTCGCATCGCCTTCTGGAGCGTCTCGCGGTTGGCGAGCAGGTCACCGGGTGCATCGACGAAGGCGAGGTGCGACCGCTCGCTGAACTCGTCGAAGGCCGACGGCATCGGCAGCTCGCGGCCCTCCGCGTCGACGAGCGTGACGTCCACGGCCGAGCCGCGGTTGTGCCGGGAGCCCTGAGCCGGATCAGCCACGTATCGCGGGTCGGGCTTCACCTTCCAGAGAGCTTTTTGGATGGCAAGCGGCCGGTAGCCGTCGAATACGTTCAGGCCGAGTCCTTGCCCGCGAAGCGAGGCCTGCACGCGTGCGAGCCGTTCCGCGGCCGACCGCTCCAGGTAGATGGTGTTGGCGGGATAGAGCCGGATGCCGGTGACGTTGTCGGTGGTGGCATAGCGGTTGTCGATCACGAACGACGGGTCGATGTCGGCGAGATCGACGAGTTCGCAGCCCGGGGGCGGGACCGCGGCTGTTCGTGAGCCACGGTGCGGAGGCCGCTCGGCGATTGCCGCCGCAAGGTTGCGGAGCATCGCAACCTGCTCGGTGCGGTGGCCGTGCTCCGCCTCGACGTTCACGTAGGGGATCCGCATCCGTCCGCACCAGACCGAGAGCGACCCGTCGTCGTTCACGGTGGCCTCGTTCTGAAGGATGACGGAATGGCCGCGAGCGGCGAGGGCGTCGAAGAGCCCTGGGTCGGTGACGAAGAAGAAGTCGTCGGGGTCGCCGCCGGGTCGGAGGTTGACCCTGGCGGCGTCGGCTGCGAGCGAGCCGCCGGGGGCGTAGTTCGCGGCCGTGTAGCGGTCGGGCGTGTTGTTGTGGAGGGCCACGATCACGTCGACGTCGTCGATCGCGAGCGTCGAGAGCAGTTCGTCGGTGAAGGCGGCCACGACGTCGTCGGCGGGTTGCGACCAGGTGGAAAGAGCCGCGAGCGTCGCCCGGCGACCGGCAGGCGTGAAAATGCGGTTGGGATCGATGCGATGCTCCGTGCTGCCGAGCCGGAATGCCACCTCGCGGTCGCCGCTATGCCGCAGTTCGACGAGCCGTCCACCAAGGTCGCGGAGCACGTCACCGGCGGCCTCGACCGCGGTCTGTTCGTTGTCGTGCACGCTCACGGAGGCCACCTTCAACGGCTCGGTGGTCGCCGGAAACACGGTTGTGACCACATCGATCCGCGCGTCACCCACGACGAATGATCGGGCGTTGATCGACACGTTGTCGGCAGTCGCCGATTGCATCAGCAGCATCAGTGCGGCCATTGCCACGGGCACGGAAAGACGTTGTGAGGATGTCATAGTCCACTCATGGTATCGCCGCGCCGCCGCTCGAGGCGACCGCGAGGGGCTGCCCATGCCCCGTCGCCGGACGCTCGCGGATGCCATCGTGGCATCCGCTCGCTGCATGTCCGCTGCGCTTCGCCATCCTGGCTACGCTTGCTTCCATAGCCCGGCTCCCGGGCACGGGCAGCCCCTCGCTCCCACCCGTAGCACAGGTTTTCAACCTGTGTGCCTTCCCGGTTCGCATTGGGCCCGCGGCCTTACGGCCGGTCGGCTTCTTGAACCGCAGGCAACATCCGATGCGCTTCACCCCGTTGCTACACTCGTTTCATGGGCTGCATCTATCAGTATGACGTGCTCGTGATCGGGGCCGGACACGCCGGCGTGGAGGCGGCCTGCGCGGCGGCCCGGCTCGGGGCGCGGACGGCCCTGCTGACGACCAACTGCGACACCGTTGGTCAGATGAGCTGCAATCCGGCGATCGGCGGCGTCGGCAAGGC
>Ga0114972_10001052_pt1 | contig 20855 bp, 21 predicted proteins | sample M_140807_EF_Meta_FD_87354 | JGI IMG/M metagenome (GOLD analysis project Ga0114972, IMG submission 87354) | Freshwater microbial communities from Lake Montjoie, Canada to study carbon cycling - M_140807_EF_MetaG | ecosystem: Environmental > Aquatic > Freshwater > Lake | place: Lake Montjoie...
AGACTCATCGATGATATTATCATTCAGCAGGGCTTTAAATCAGGTGGTTAACTAATTTTTACCATTTTACCATTAGGAAAAAAGCATTAAAGCACTTAATATTGCAAATACTTTAAATCGAATAAATTAATACAAATGAAAAAAATATTCACAGTTATATGTTTCCTTCCTGTTTTTGCTTTCGGTCAGCAAAAAGAAAAAAACGTACAGGCACAACAAAGGGTTCCTTTAAATAATTTCGTTGATAGTTTTAGTTATTCAATAGGATTAAACGTTGCTAATAGTTTAATGCAACAAGGTGTAACCACTTTAAATATTGGTGCAATGAGTCAGGCGTTTATTGATATGATGACCAATAAAGACAAACAATTGACCGCTGAAATGGCAAATGCAATAATTCAATCTGAACTTCAAAGAATTGCACAAAGCAAAGCTGCTCCTGTAGAAGAAGGCAATTTGATGGGTAAAACAATACCTGATTTTGAGCAAGCTGATGTAAATGGAAAAATGGTTAATATTAAATCATTCAGAGGTAAATATGTACTGATTGATTTTTGGGCAAGTTGGTGCGGACCATGCAGAGGAGAAAATCCAAATGTAGTGGCTGCATTTAATAAATATAAAGACAGAAACTTTACTGTGCTTGGCATCTCATTAGATAAATCAAAAGACAATTGGATAAAAGCGGTTAATGATGATGGCCTAGCTTGGACCCAACTAAGTGATTTGAAATTTTGGAGTAATGCAGTTGCCCAACAATTTGGCATACAAAGTATTCCTCAAAACTATTTGATAGATCCTAATGGAATCGTGATTGGTAAAAACTTACGCGGAAGTGATTTAGAAGCAAAATTGGAAAGCATATTCAATAAATAATTGAACAAACTAAATAATAAAAACTAAAAAGACCTTTTAACAAGGTCTTTTTTAATACATATATATCACTTCTTGAAATTGAAAAAAAGATCAGTATTTAATTTGATTATTGAAAAAATCATTCCTACCAAATAGTCAATTCAATTTCTTGGCTTATTTTCCAACTATTATTTGTGTGCTCTAAAAGTATCAATTTCTCAACACCCGATTTGAGATTATCTTGTATTGTAATGACGAATAACCCAAATCGTCCATCTTCTATTATAGTAGAGAATTTAACATGTCCAACAAACCCATCAATTTTTCGGATATCTAGATTTTGATTCTTGTATAATTTATAATGACCTGTTTTATTGATTTTTAAAATGTCAATTTCATCAAGTCCATTATGCTTATTACTAGAATATAAATCTAAAAATGATTCTCTATTTCTGATTGAATCATTTTTTAATGCCTCAATAATTAAATCATCCCATTTGTTGATGTCTATAAATTTATAAAATACAGATATTGGATATGCTGTCTTTTTTTCATCAAGCACTTTTTGATTTGGCGCAGGCCGGAGCGAATTATACTTGTAAGAAATTGTATCTACGAGTTGAGTAAAATTTTGATTAAGTATTAAGTAAGCATTCTTATTTGAAGTATGTTTTAAACAACTGCAATAAAAAAACAACATTAAGGCAAATGATATTTTTAATTTCATGTAATACTAAAATTGATTTATAAATTAGTCCATAATTATCTAGTATAATGTCGGTGTGCTAGCTGTTTGGGACAATTTCATTTTAACATTAAGATATCCAATTGGTATAAAATCCACACTTTTTTTTAAAAAAAAATGATGCTATTAAAACTTAACAGCATCATTTATAAATTGAGTGCCTCATCGAAAATGAGGGCGCTTTATAATCTTAAGAAAGTGAATTTTAAAATTCAATTCTGTAGTCTATTTTTTCAACGCTTCAGCCATTGTTTTACCAATATCAGCTGGACTAGCTACAACGTGAATTCCACATTCGCCCATGATTTTCATTTTCGCTTCTGCTGTATCATCAGCACCACCAACAATTGCACCAGCATGACCCATTCTTCTTCCTGGAGGCGCTGTTTGACCTGCGATAAATCCTACCACTGGTTTTTTATTTCCTGTTGATTTGATGTAATGAGCTGCTTCAGCTTCCATTCCACCACCAATTTCACCAATCATTACAATAGCTTCTGTTTCGTCATCATTCATCAATAATTCTACCGCTTCTTTTGTAGTAGTACCAATGATTGGATCACCACCAATTCCAATGGCAGTTGAAATACCTAAACCAGCTTTTGCTACTTGATCTGCTGCTTCGTATGTTAATGTTCCTGATTTTGAAACGATTCCAATTTTTCCTTTTTTGAAAATAAAGCCAGGCATGATACCTACTTTACATTCTTCAGCCGTAATTACACCCGGACAATTTGGACCAATCAATCTTGAAGTAGTTCCTTTTAAATAATTTTTTACTTGTACCATGTCTTGTACCGGAATACCTTCAGTAATACAAACAATCAATGCAATCCCAGCTTCTGCAGCTTCCATAATGGCATCCGCAGCAAATGCTGGTGGTACAAAAATGATGCTCACATTTGCACCCGCCATCTTAACGGCATCTGCAACAGTATTAAAAACGGGTTTGTCTAAATGGGTTTGACCACCTTTTCCTGGTGTAACACCACCTACTACATTGGTTCCGTACTCAATCATTTGTGTAGCATGAAATGTACCTTCGGTTCCTGTAAAACCTTGTACGATAACTTTTGAATCTTTGTTTACTAAAACTGACATGTTATTTATTGATAAAAATGGTGAAATAAAAATTTTCGCAAAGATAGGGTTTCATCTTTAACAACGGATTTGTGCGATTGAATTTGTTTTACAAAAAAGCAATGCTATTTTGCCTTTACAAATAAGCAATGTCTGATTTGATTGGCTTTGTGCAACAACTCCTGTTTTTCGGTGCTTAAAATAGTAACGTGTCCCATTTTTCTGCCCGGTTTGGTTATTGCTTTCCCGTACAGATGCACAAATACATTTTCCATTTTGAGCACTTCATTTAATCCATCATAAACAACCTCTCCTTGTTGATTTTCTGCTCCAATAATATTTACAAGGGCAGATGGCATAATGATATCTGTATTTCCCAAAGGATAATCCAGCATGATGCGCCAAAGCATATCAAACTGGCTGCTATAATTGCCTTCGATGCTGTGGTGACCACTATTGTGCACGCGTGGAGCGATTTCATTTACGAGCACATTATCGTTTTTGTCGGCAAACATTTCTACCGCGAAAATACCTGGACTATTTAATTTTTTTACCACATTAATGGCAATGGCTTCTGCTTTCCAAAAAACTTTTTCGGGAAGTGCAGCTGGACAAATTTGATAACTCAATAAATTCAAATTTGGGTCAAAAACCATGTCGACAGGTGGATAAATAGCCGTTTCTCCATTATTGGCTACCGCTATGATAATGGCAATTTCCTGCTTAATGTCAACCATTTTTTCTAATACAGAGGGCGCATCAAATCCAAGAGAAATATCTTCTGATTTATTTAATAACTGAACCCCTTTACCATCATAACCGCCACTGCCTAATTTATGAACTGCTGGTAAAAAATGTATATGGCTGTTTAAATCTGATGCGGTTTGAGTAACAATAAATTCACTGGTTGGAATTTCGTTTTGTTTATAAAAATTCTTTTGATGGATTTTATTTTTGATAACTTTTAAAGCTTGGGGATTGGGATAAACAGCAATCCCTTCTGCAGCCAATTGCTCAAGCGCTTCAATATTTACATGCTCAATTTCAATGGTGATGGCATCCAAATTTTTCCCAAAATTGTAAACGTCGTCAAAATTGGTGATATCGCCTTTTACAAAATGATGGCATAAATGAGCCGATGGCGCATGCGCATCGTTTTCCATTACATAAGTTTCTACAGGATAATTAATTGCCGCTTGAAGCAACATACGGCCCAATTGACCACCACCTAAAATACCTACTTTTTTCATTTGGCAAATATAATTATTTAACCCTTTATCAAAAGTATTATCTACCTGCTTCAAAAAAACAATTCGAAATGTTGAAACAATAGTTTTTTATTAAAAAGTTAAAATAAAATTACACCACAAAAAATATTTACCTTTACCCCCAAATTGTTTTAATAATTCATAAATAATTCTTACAAAAAAATATAAAATATAATTTATGTCAACTGATTTTTTACCACTTCAAGGTACCGATTATGTAGAATTTTACGTTGGTAACGCTAAGCAAGCTGCTCATTTTTATAAAACGGCTTTTGGTTTTCAATCTCTTGCTTATTCAGGTCCGGAAACAGGTACAATGGATAGAGTGAGTTATGTAATCAGACAAAATAAATTAACTTTTGTATTAACAACGCCATTGAGAACCAACAACGCAATTGCCGATCATGTATATAAACACGGAGACGGGGTAAAAGTATTGGCTTTAATGGTAGATGATGCTACAGATGCTTGGAAACAAACGACTTCAAGAGGCGGGAAATCATATTTAGAACCTAAGACATTAAGTGATGATAATGGAGAAGTGGTGATGAGTGGAATTCATACTTACGGAGATACCGTTCATTTATTTATAGAAAGAAAAAATTATAATGGGGTTTTTATGCCCGGTTTTAGAAAATGGGAATCGAATTACAATCCTGAATCTACTGGATTATTATATGTTGACCATTGCGTAGGTAATGTTGGTTGGAATCAAATGAACCCTTGGGTAAAATTTTATGAGGATGTAATGGGTTTTAAAAACATTTTATCTTTCGACGACAATGACATTTCAACTGAATATTCGGCTTTAATGAGTAAAGTTATGAGCAATGGAAATGGATATGTAAAGTTTCCTATTAATGAACCTGCTGAAGGAAAGAAAAAAAGTCAGGTTGAAGAGTATCTTGAGTTTTATAATGGAGAAGGTGTACAACATGTGGCTATTGCTACCAACAACATTGTTGAAACCGTAAAAGAATTAAACAAACGTGGTGTTGAATTTTTAAAAATTCCTGCTAGTTATTATGAAACTGTTTTAGATCGTGTAGGAAAAATTGACGAAGACCTTTCCCCGTTAAGTGAATTGGGTATATTGATTGATCGTGATGACGAAGGTTATTTACTTCAAATTTTCAGCAAGCCATTAGAGGACCGACCAACCTTATTTTTTGAAATCATTCAAAGAAAAGGCGCCAAAAGTTTTGGGAAAGGCAATTTCAAAGCATTGTTTGAAGCATTAGAAAGAGAGCAAGATGCTAGAGGAAACCTTTAAAAAATCACAATATATTTAACCAAATAATAAATTGAGTTGGATTTCGTTTTAATACCATTATGAAAAACCACTTAATCAACCTTTCAGCCACTTTAGCAATTTTGATGTTGCTAAATTTCAATGGAAAAGCTCAGGATGCTTACTTGGGTGATAATAAAACAGCGAACAAATTATCAGCAATTTTATCAAAAGCTGAGGATTCTGTTATGAAGCAATTCAAAAGCAAAAATCTTGTTTGGCCTCCATCTGCTGTATATTTACGTTCATTCAAATTCGATCGTCAATTGGAAGTTTGGGTAAAAGACGATTCCGCACAAAAGTTTGTATTGTATAAATCCTATAAGATTTGTATGCAAAGTGGCACGATGGGACCCAAAAGAATGGAAGGCGACTACCAAGTACCAGAAGGATTTTATCACATCAACGAATTTAATCCCAACAGTAATTACCATTTATCATTAGGCCTAAATTATCCAAATGCATCTGATCGTATCTTAAGCGATTCCGTAAAACCAGGCGGTGCAATTTATATCCATGGTAATTGTGTTTCTACGGGTTGCATTCCGATTAGCGATGAGCCGATTGAAGAGTTATATATAATTACAGGAGCAGCAAAGGCTCAAGGACAAGAATTTATTCCAGTTCATATTTTTCCAATTAAATACAATGTAAAATCTTCATTGGAATATTTAAACAATGCCACAAAAGACGACGCATATCTTCAAAAATTCAATAAAAATATTAAAGAGGTGTTTGATTATTTTGAAAAACAAAAAGAACTACCCGTTATTTTAATAAATAGAAAAGGAGAATATGTAATTAATTAAACAACAATGTTAACGTACAATAAATTATATAAAGTCATCTTTTAAAATAAGGTGACTTTTTTATTCAAATTATCGCATCAACATTTGAATGGTACTGATGGTTTTTTGTTCCAGTAATATCACCTTATCTTTTGCCAATTCATCTACAGTTTCTTTGAGATAGTGCCTTATGGTAATGAGCGATAAATTCCTTTCCAATTCAACATCAAAAAATACCGAAGCATTTGATGCAAGCGAGTCTATTTTTTCTACCACATCATCAAAAACAGCCCATAAAGAAATGGCTGTTTTTTGAGTGACTACCGGATTTAATTTTAAATCATCAAACAAATCGTATAAATTTTCAATCGTTTTTTCTTCAATAAATGAGAAGTCCAATGTTTTAAATTGTATCAATACTTGATTCTCTTTTTGAACAATTATTGGGGGTAGATTTTTACAGAGCTCATGATTGATAATGGTTCCAACTGCATCTGGATTTAAAAAACTTTTTACCAACAACGGGATTTTTTTATTTTGTAAGGGCTTAATGGTTTTGGGATGTATAACCTGTGCTCCATAATATGCCATCTCAATCACTTCATTATAACTTAAATTGTGTATTACAGTTGCATTGGGAAATTTCTTAGGATCCGCGCTCATCACAGCATCCACATCTTTCCAAATGGTAACGGAATCCGCATTTAAAAGATTGGCAAATACCGCTGCCGAATAATCACTCCCCTCTCTTCCTAAAGTGGTATTTTCATTTTCATCAGTGCAACCAATAAAACCCTGTGTGATTATAATGTCATGATGGTCAAATAAAGGGATAACGGTCTCTGCTATACGCTTTTCGGTAAAAGCCCAATCAATATTTGCACTTCTATAGTTTTTATCTGTTCTAAATATATCTCTCACATCCAACCATATCGGATTTTGCTTTTCATCCAATAAATGACTGGCTAAAATACTGCTACTCATAAGCTCACCACAACTTACAATTTGATCATAATAATAATCAAAACTTCGCACAGGCTTATCATGTAAAAGCCATTCGATTTCTGTGAAAAAATTATTCAATTCATTTTCGGCTTGTTGCCAATTGCTAACAGTGAGGTATTTAATATAATCAATGTGATTGTTTTTTAATTGTTGAAAAAGCATTAACGCTTCAGTTTTGTTTCCTTCAAAAAAAGCAGAAACAATCTTCTCCAAAGCATTGGTTGTTTTTCCCATTGCTGATACAACAATTAATATTTTTTCACCTGGAAATGATTGTATAATCTGAGCCGTGTTTTTATACCTTTCAATACTATTAATGCTTGCGCCTCCGAATTTGAAAATCTTCATTTTTTGCCCATTAAAATTCTAAAATATTTTTATCCAAATACACCAAATCAAAAACATAATAAAGTGTACATTTGTTCTACAAATCTACCATCGTAAAATTAAACTTATTCATTTTTATGTCGATTAACAGAAAAATCCAAACTTTAGACGAATTTACCATACAGCAAATGCGTGATTTCCCGAATGCTACTGGTGAATTATCAGGTTTGCTCAGAGATATCGGACTTGCGGCAAAAAGAGTGCATGTGGAAGTAAATAAAGCTGGATTGGTAGATATTTTAGGCGATTACGGAACCACCAACGTACAAGGCGAAGAAGTAAAAAAATTAGACATATTTGCCAACAATCAATTCATGGGCGTTTTGCGTCATGGAATCAGTTGTGCAGGAATTGGGAGTGAAGAGATGGATGATATTGTAGTTTTCGACGACACCGTAAGTAATCAATCCAAATATGTTTGCTTGTTTGACCCTTTAGATGGGAGTGCCAACATTGATGTTAACGTTTCAATTGGTACCATTTTCAGCATATTTCGCAGGGTGAGTGAATTGGGAAAACCCGCAACAAAAGCTGATTTTCTACAACAGGGAATTAAGCAGATTGCTGCTGGATATATCATTTATGGCTCTTCTACCATGATGGTTTATGCCACAAGAAGAGGTGTAAATGGATTTACTTTAGATCAATCTATTGGTGAGTTTACACTTAGCCATCCCGATATCAAATGTCCAGAAACTGGAAAGATATACTCTGTAAATCACGGAAACTACTTTCAATACGAAGAAAAAGTACAGAAATATATTAATGCATGTCAGCAAAAAAATAAAGATAACGGTGGCCCATACACGCAGCGCTACATTGGAAGCATGGTGGCTGATGTGCATCGCAATTTAATTAAGGGAGGCATATTTATGTACCCTGGCACAACAGATAAACCTAAAGGAAAATTAAGATTGTTATACGAATGCAATCCATTTGCCTTTATTTTAGAAATTGCTGGTGGAAAAGCTACAAATGGAAACATGCGTATTTTAGAAGTAGAAGCCACAGAAATACATCAGCGAACCCCAATGTTTATTGGAAGCAAACTTATGATGGAAGAGTTTGAAAACACCATCTAATCAAATGATGAAAGAAAATATAATAATTTCAGTAAAAGATTTAGTAAAAGATTATGGCACATTCCATGCCGTTAAATCTATCTCTTTTGATGTATTTGAAGGAGAAATATTTGGCTTATTGGGTCCAAATGGTGCCGGAAAATCTACTACACTTGAAATAATAGAAACATTAAGACAAAAAACTTCAGGAAAAATTATTGTTGATGGATTAGATATTGATTCAGATGCAGCTTCCATTAAAAAGATAATTGGCGTACAATTGCAATCATCTGGTTTTTATCCTGGTTTGAATTTAATAGAACTCATCAAACTATTTGGTGGATTATACAATCAACCTGTTGACCCAATCGAACTTTTAAAAAAAGTAAATCTAGAAGAGAAGGCAAAAAGCAAAGCCAAGGAATTGAGTGGCGGACAAAAACAACGTTTTTCAATTGCAACTACATTAATCAATAAACCAAAAATCATTTTTCTGGATGAACCAACTACTGGTTTAGATCCTCAGGCAAGAAGAAACCTTTGGGACTTGATAAAAGATATAAGAGATAATGGTACAACCGTCATTATTACTACACATTATATGGATGAAGCAGAACAATTGTGTGATAGAATTGCCATAATGGATGAAGGCAAAATCATCAAAATGGATTCACCCGATAAAATGATTGATGACTTAGTAGCCACCGGGTTTGAGAGACCCAAACAAGTAAAAGCAGCAAATTTGGAAGACGTTTTCATCCATTTAACAGGACATGAAATGCGTGCCGAATAAAAAATAAAAAACAAACAAAACAACATAATATGAAAAAGGTAATTTTAAGTGTGCTATGTTTAAGCGTTATAAATGCTGGGTTAATGGCTCAGAAAAAAAAGGATCAACCTAAAAAAAGCGCAGGTATTCAAATGATGACATCTGTTGATAGCTTTAGTTATGCAGCAGGAATCACCATTGCCAATCAATTAAAAAGCCAAGGCATCAATCAATTAAATTTACCTTTAATGATGATTGGTATGAGTGATGTATTGGCAAACAATAAAACTTTAATGACACCAGAACAAGCAGGTATGACACTACAACAAAAATTACAAGAATACAATCAGAAAAAAGTAGAATTATTAAAATCTAAAGGGGTAGAATATTTAGAAACCTGCAAGAAAAAACCAGGCGTAATTGAATTGCCTAATGGGCTTCAATACGAAGTATTAACTCCAGGTGATCCAAATGGTATGAAACCAACCAAAGAAGATACGGTTATTGTGCATTACGTAGGTACTTTAATCGACGGAACTGAATTCGACAATTCTGTAAAAAGAGGCGAAGCAATTGAGTTTCCTTTGGGCGGTGTTATTAAAGGATGGACAGAAATTTTACAATTGATGACCATAGGTTCAAAATGGAAAGTATATATTCCAAGTGAATTGGGATATGGCGAAAGAGGTGCAGGTGCTTCAATACCTCCATACTCAACGTTAATTTTCGAAATCGATTTAAAAGGAATCAAACCAGCCATAAAAAAATAATGGACGAATCAATTTATCCAATTGGTAAGTATACTGAGCAGCCAATCTCTGAAATGTTAATCAGAGATTGGCTGCTTGATATTAAGTTTTTAGCAACTTCATTAGAGCAAGCTGTACTTAATTTAGATGAGTATCAACTCAACACTTCTTATCGTGAAGGAGGTTGGAGCATCAAGCAAATCGTACATCATTTGGCAGATAGCCACATGAACGCCTTTATCAGATGCAAGCTCGCATTGACAGAAGAAAACCCAACCATAAAGCCATACAATCAAGATGATTGGGCTATTATGCCTGATGTAATGGATGTACCAATAAATGTATCTATCACATTACTTCATGCCTTACATCAAAGATTGTATGTTTTATTGTCAAATGTTACCGAATCCCAATGGAACAATACCTTACATCATCCGGAATACAACAGACAAATGAGTTTATGGTTTGTTTTTGGATTATACGCTTGGCATGGTAAGCATCATGTTGCACAAATTCAAGCATTAAGAACTAAAATGAATTGGCAATAATATTTTATGCAAACCAAAATTATTTCATCAGAATACATCAGCAAGCATCAATATTTCAACGCAAGAAGAGATACATATCAACTTGCATCTGGCAAAATTGTAGATCCATATTTTGTGGTTGAACTTCCGCCAAGTGCAACAGCAATGGCTATTACAGCAGAAAATGAAGTAATCCTAATATCTCAATATCGCCATCCAATTTCTACAGAAATACTTGAATTGCCCGGCGGTTTTGTCGAAGCAGGTGAAGATATTTTTGAAGGAATAAAAAGAGAATTATTAGAAGAAACAGGATATAGTTTTAAAGACGTTTATCATCTTGGAAATACCGCAGCAAATCCTGGTGTGCTCAATAATTTTACCGAACTTTTTTTAGCTACTGGTGGCATAAAAACCAACATTCAATCACTCGATAGCAATGAAGAAATCTCCATCCAATTGAAATCTTTAGCAGAAGTAAGAGAGATGTTGCATGAAAGTAAATTCATTCAAAGCATGCAAGCGTTGTGTTTGTTTTATGGGTTCCGAAAGTTGGAGGGTTTGTGAGGTTTGAGAGGTTTGTGAGGTTTGAGAGGTTTGTGAAGTTTGTGAGGTTTGAGAGGTATGAAATGTACAAGCGGTTTAAAAGGTTCAATAAGTTCAAAAGGTTAGAAGCATTTTCCATTATAACCATCTTCGTTTTATAAAAAACTTCGAGTCTTTACGCCTTCGTGTCAAAAAAAATCCCCCCAGGGGGATTAACGGGCCTTCGTGGCTTAGCTGATTTCAGCAATAATAAAAAAACTACCGCATACAATTATTACATCTTCTGGTTTTGAATTGTTACTTGCAGATTCTATTGCCATATTTACATCATCAAACCCATCTCCCAACAACCCAATTTCATTTGCCATAGATTGTAATGTATCAAAAGGAAGCGCTCTTGGTATATGTGCATTTGTAAAATAATACGCTGCTTCTTTGGGAAACAATGCCAACACTTCAGATATATCTTTATCATGTACAAACCCCAAAACAAAATGATAGTTTATATTTGGATAATCATATTTGAGTTGTTTTATAATTTCAGAAATCCCGTCTTTATTATGTCCTACATCATGAATAATTGTTGGAGAATGACCAACCACATCCCATCGACCACGCATACCCGTTAGTTTTTTCACATTGGCTAGTGCATTTTTTTCATTTTCGTTACTAATATAAAAGCCCAACTGATGTAATATTTTTTCAGTAGCTAGAACTGTTTTTAAATTTTTCATTTGATAGGCCCCTATTAAATCCAATTCGAAAATTTCTGAATGCAAATTGCTTTTATCTATAACAATATATGTCGCAATATTTTTATCAGCATTAACTTTTTGTACTTCATACAAATCATCTGCATAAATAGGCGTTACATGCATTTCAGATGCTTTTGAATCAAATACAGGCTTTGTTTGAGGCAAGTATGTTCCAATGATAACGGGTATACTTTCTTTTATTATTCCAGCTTTTTCGTATGCAATTAGTTCGAGTGTATTGCCAAGTAAATTGGTATGATCCATTCCAATATTTGTAATAACACTCAAAATTGGCTTAATGATATTGGTACTGTCTAAACGCCCGCCCAGACCGGTTTCTATAACGGCAATATCTACCTTGTTTTCTGAAAAATATTCAAAAGCCATAGCTACAGTAAGCTCAAAAAAAGACGGATTTATTTCAGTGCAAAGGGATTGGGTTTTTTCTGTAAAATCAATTACAAATTCTTTTGAAATGGGCACCCCGTTAATTCTAATGCGTTCTCTAAAATCTTTTATGTGAGGCGATGTGTACAACCCTGTTTTGTAACCTTGTTGTTGAAGCATGGCGGCGAGCATATGACTTGTACTACCTTTACCATTTGTTCCAGCAATATGAATGGATTTGAAATTATGTTGAGGATTATTTAAAGCATTGCATAAGACAATTGTATTTGTTAAATCTGCTTTGTATGCAGCAGCGCCAATTCTAGAAAACATCGGCAATTGTGCAAATAAATAAGCAAGGGTTTCTTCGTAATTCATGTAGGTAAAGATAAATAGTAACCTTGTTTTATTGGCCTACTAACTTTAATAATGTTGATAAAATGGGAGGGATTAAAAGTAAAAAGTCAAAATTAAAAATTAAAAAGAGATGTAATAATTAATATTGACCCTCCTATGCCGGTCATAATTTTTTACTTTTAAATTTTTAATTTTTATGTAGCGCTTAATTCACCCTAAAATCAAAAATGATTACCGCATCATAAGGTTGAGCGCCTGCCTCGAATGGTATTTTTGGCAAACAATTGATGATGGCGTTTTTATATTTTGCATCGAAACTGGTAGATTTTTTTTCGATTTTTATAAAGCTTCCTACCCCTGATGTAGATACTTTTATTCTTGCATAAATTTTTTCAGCGCCAAGTTCATCCTCAAATTTGTAATTCTTCAACATGGCTTTATTGATTGGAATTACTTTGGGTTTACCATTGGCTGATCCTGCATCTCCAGCGCCATTCGGGTTATTTCCTTGAGATGTAAATCCATTGTCAACATTTGCATTGTTACCATTTTTTCCCGTATTTGGACCTTGGTAGGTAAGTTTTGGTTTGTTGTTATTTGTATTGGTGGGTGTCGTAACTTTTGGCAAATCTGTTTTTGTCGTTTTCTGCTCAGGTTTTGTTTTTGTAATTACGGCAGCGTTTTCTTCAGCATTGTCATCAGGTGAAACATTACTATTATCGTCGGGACTGGTTGGGCTTGGGGTGCTTTTTTCAACCTCTGGTGTTGGCGAACCTTTTACTAATGGTTGCTCTTGACCATAACCTTCCTCATCGTTTCCTAAATTAATTTCTATTTGATCTTGAATAACTAATTCTGGAGGCGGATTTGTATTCCATCTGATTAAAATAAACAGAATGATTAAAATGGTACAAATTGCTGTAGTATAAATAAGCGCCTTTTTATTTTCTTCAGTTTGGATAACAATATACATATGAATTGAATTATAGGTTTAAAGTTATTATTTTCTGAACGTAGAAAAATAAAATATGTGAATTTGTTTTTGCAAATTCACATATTTTAACAACTCTATTTATTTTTTGTATTCCCGTTCTCCAAAAAGCATACTTCCAATTCTGATCATATTGCTGCCACATGAAATGGCCATTTTATAATCTCCGCTCATGCCCATGCTCAACGTTTCCAAATTGAAATTTTCTGTGGATGATGTTGAATACTTATCAAACAATTGTTTCAATGTATCAAACTCGCTTTTTACAATTTGACTATCCGAAGAAAAACTAGCCATCCCCATCATACCAGAAATTTGTACAAAAGGGAGCTGAGGAAGCTTTTGAATAATGCTTTCTAACTCGTCTTCATTTAATCCAAATTTGGTTTCTTCTTTTGCAATATAAATCTGAAGTAAACAGGATATTTTTTTATTGATTTTTTGGCCTTGCTTGTTGATTTCAATCAATAGCTTTTCGCTATCTACACCATGTATCAAATGCACAAATGGAGCGATATACTTCACTTTGTTGGATTGTAGATGCCCAATAAAATGCCAATGAATATTTTTTGGAAGTGCCTCGTATTTATCTACCAATTCTTGCGCATAATTTTCACCAAAATCACGTACGCCTGTTTCATAAGCTTCTTGCAAATCAGCAATTGGCTTTGTTTTCGACACCGCTACAATGGTAACGTTTGAATCTATTTGATTCTTTAGCGAATTATAAACGGGTGTTTGAAAAGGCATTTAAAATTTATTCATGAAAAACTAACGATATACAACATACGAAGGTAGATTATTTTAAAATACTTCTACTAATTACTATGCGTTGTACTTCACTTGTGCCTTCATATATCTGTGTGATTTTTGCATCGCGCATTAATCTTTCAACATGATATTCTTTTACAAATCCATATCCACCATGTATTTGAACGGCTTCTGTGGCAGTCCACATGGCTGTTTCACTTGAAAACACTTTTGCCATTGAGCTACTTAATGTATAATCAATTCCATTGTCTTTTTCCCATGCTGATTTTAAACACAACAGTCTAGATGTTTCAATTTTGGTTGCCATATCGGCCAATTTAAATTGAATGATTTGGTGATTCATGATTTCTGTACCAAACGCTTTTCTTTGTTTGCTATAAGCCAATGCTAATTCATACGCCCCTGATGCAATGCCTAAAGCCTGTGCGGCAATGCCAATTCTTCCACCAGCAAGGGTTTTCATGGCAAACTTAAATCCGAAACCATCTTCGCCAATTCTATTTTCCTTTGGAACTTTTACATCGTTGAATAAAATGGTATGGGTATCACTTCCTCTGATGCCTAATTTATTTTCTTTTGCACCTACTACTACCCCGTCCCAATTTTTTTCTACTATAAATACATTGATGCCTTTACTTCCTTTTTCAGGATTTGTTTGTGCAATGACCAAATACACACTGGCACTATTGCCGTTTGTGATCCAATTTTTTGTTCCGTTTAATAAATAATAATCACCCTTATCTTCGGCAGTTGTACTTTGAGATGTTGCATCACTCCCCGCTTCTGGCTCACTTAATAAAAATGCACCAATATATAGCTCGCCATCTTTTTTCCCCTGTGCTAACGGTGTTAAATATTTTTGCTTCTGCGCTTCGTTACCATAGCTTTGTAAGCCATAACAAACCAAACTGTTGTTTACACTCATACAAACGCTAACACTAGCATCCACTTTACTGATTTCTTCCATAGCCAACACGTAACTAATTGTATCCATTCCACTACCGCCATATTCTGGACTTACCATCATACCCATAAATCCCAAATCGGCTAATTTTTCGATTTGTTCTTTTGGAAATTTCTGATGTTCGTCACGCTCAATTACGCCAGGCAAACATTCATTTTTTGCAAAATCTCTTGCTGCCTGCTGAATCATTAAGTGCTCTTCTGAAAGTTGAAAGTTCATGTGTTAAAAATTTGGTGCAAAAATATGGATTGTTTTTATTTTATAGTAATGTTTAATATTTAAGTAATTATTTCAAATGGATTATATTAAAAAACCAAGCTTATCGATTTAATACGAATTTGATTAATCACATTTTCTTTTGATTAATTCAAACAATTCAAACTATTTTTTATGATTTCAATAGAATGTATTATTTCTGATTCGGTAATGATTAAAGGCGGTGCAAACCTGATTTTATCGCCATGTGTTGGTTTTGCCAAAAGTCCGTTATTTTTTAATTCAACACATAATTTCCATGCGGCATCAGCATCTTCGTGCTTTATAACAATTGCGTTTAATAAACCACGACCTCGGATACAAGAAATATATGGCGATTCCAATTTTGCCAATTCATCTCGAAACAATTGCCCCATTTTTTCGGCTTGTTCGCAAAGATTTTCCTCTTTTAGCACTTCAAGTGCTGCTATGGCTACATTACAAGCTAATGGATTTCCACCGTAAGTACTTCCATGTTCACCAGGTTTGATGGTCAACATGATTTCATCATTAGCCAATATTGCGCTTATGGGCATTGTACCTCCGCTTAATGCTTTACCTAAAATTAATATATCGGGTTTCACATTTTCATGATCGCATGCCAACATTTTACCTGTACGCGCTAAACCAGTTTGTATTTCATCGGCAATCATCAGCACATTATATTTGGTACATAAATTTCTTACCCCTGTTAAATAACCTTCGTCCGGAACGACTACGCCTGCTTCTCCTTGAATGGGCTCAAACATAAAGCCAGCAACATTTTTATCTTGTAAAGCAATTTCTAATGCCGATAAATCATTATATGGAATGATTTCAAAACCAGGCATAAAAGGACCGAAATCTTTATAACTGCTAGAATCGGTTGAAGACGAAATCGCTGCCATTGTTCTACCCCAAAAATTACCATCTACAAAAACAATTTTTGCTTGATTTGATTCAATACCTTTTACAGTATAGCCCCATCTTCTGGCAAGCTTAATGGCTGTTTCACCACCTTCAACACCTGTGTTCATGGGCAATACTTTATCATAACCAAAATAGTTGGTAATGTACTTTTCATATTCTCCCAATAAATTATTGTGAAATGCTCTTGAAGTAAGCGTTAATACTGAAGACTGTGAAACCAACGCATCAATAATTTTGGGGTGGCAGTGCCCTTGATTTACAGCAGAATATCCACTTAAAAAATCCATGTATTTTTGATCATCCACATCCCAAACATAAATGCCTTTTCCTTTTTTTAACACTACGGGCAATGGATGATAATTATGCGCTCCGTATTTATTTTCAAGATCTAAAAAATAATGAGATTGGCTACTAAGCACTTCAGCTGAATGCAAGTTGAAAATTTAAAAGTAAATAATTGAAAGTGAAATTTTAAAAAAAGAAATAGTAATTCAGCCCCCAAGTAGGAGGCGCAAAAAAGATTATCCTCGATGATTCAATAAATCGAGATTTGAGGCAAGGAATATTATCGTGTATTTCGAATTGATAGGCAAATGTAAAAGTTTAAACCCATTTTACATAGTAACTATTGGGAAATTTAATTTCTTCTTTTAATTTATTTTCAAAAATGGCAAATACGGTACTTCCACTTCCACTCATGGCAGAGTATATAGCACCTAAATCATAAAGCTGTTGTTTCAAATGGGCAATTTCTGGATATGCCGTAAAAATGGGAACTTCAAAATCATTTTTCAAATCTGATTTCCAGGTTTCTATTGGCTCATGAATAATTTCTAATAAATCATTATGATTTTGAGCAAGTTCAAGTGATTTGAACGCCCAACCCGTATTAATATGGATTGCTGGATTTACGATTAGAATGTTGTATTTAGAGAGGTCGAGATTAATTTGAGTTAAGATTTCTCCGCGACCTGTAGCATATGCGGGTTTGTTGTAAATAAAAAATGGACAATCGCTGCCAAGTTGTAATGATAACTTTGCCAATGTATCCAGATCAACATTTAAGTTGAATTTTTTATTGAGCAAATTAAGCATGAAAGCACCATCAGCAGAGCCTCCGCCCAAACCTGCGCCCATTGGGATTTTCTTATGCAAATGCATTTTTACAGCAGGCAAATGGGGGAAATCTTGTTTGAGTAAATGGTAAGCTTTAACGCAAAGATTATCATTCACATCGCCATTAATATCAACACCAGTTTGGCTATATTCAATGGAATTTATTTCATTATCAGATTCAACAACTTCAACAACATCATGCAATTTAATAGGAACGAAAACGGTTGCTAAATCATGAAACCCATCATTGCGCTTACCAAGAATATGTAAACCCAAATTTATTTTTGCATTGGGAAAAGCAACCATGATTTACGATTTTAAAACGATTGAATTAACCCTCGTGTGGGTTTGTGGCAAGTGGAATATGAATGTAAAAGTGAAAAGTAAAAAAGTTTTGTAAAAGATTTTGAATTTTGAATTTCCCAATTCATCAATCTCTTCGCTTCAACTCGTCTCTAATAGAAATCGCTTTGATATAATCTTCTTGTTCAAGCACTACATTTAATAACTCATTAAGTTCTTTTATTGACATCCCTTTTAAATTATCGGTTCCACCAGTTTCAGTAGTTACAGATGTTTTGCCTTTGAATGTACTTGATGGTTCTAATTTTTTATTGTCGTCATCCATCATTACGCCAGCTTGAACTAAAATATCTTCATAAGTATAAATTGGACAACCGAATCTAACGGCCATGGCTAGAGCATCTGAAGTACGAGAGTCTATTTCAATGGTATCATTTGCTGAGCTACAAACCAACTTTGCGAAAAAAATCCCTTCTTGTAAATCATTGATAATAATTTCGTGTAAGTCAACATTTGCAGCAATCATGAAATTCTTCATCAAATCATGTGTCAAGGGACGACTTGGATTCATTCTTTCCAAAGCAACGGCAATGGCTTGCGCTTCAAATCCGCCAATTACAATAGGTAATCTTCTTAATCCATTTATTTCTCCCAATACCACAGCATAAGAATGTGTTTGGGTGATGCTATGTGATAAAGCCACTATTTCGAGTTCAATTTTTTTCATTAACGTAAGGAATTTTGTTACCAATAAAAAAACATACAATCATTCAATAAACATTGAATGATTGTAAAATAAGATAAAAATCAATTATTTATACTGATTCTTTTAATTTTTTTATTGCTTCTATGATTTTGGGTACTACCTCAAAGGCATCACCAACAATTCCGTAATCGGCAGCTTTAAAAAATGGCGCTTCTGGGTCTTTATTGATAACCACTATTGTTTTGCTTCTATTTACACCAGCCAAATGCTGAATTGCACCAGAAATACCTATTGCAATATATAAATTTGGGGCAATGGCAAGGCCGGTTTGGCCAACATGCTCATGATGTGGGCGCCAGTGAATATCAGAAACCGGACGGCTACAAGCTGTTGCAGCGCCCAGTAATTTTGCCAAATCGGTTACAATTCCCCAGTTTTCAGGACCTTTTAAACCACGTCCACCACTCACCACAATATCAGCTTCGCTCAAAGGCACATCACCAATAATTTTATTTACAGCTTGTACTGCAATTTTAGCCGTAGGTATTTCAAGGTTTAAAGCCACAACTTCTGCAACGCCTTCATTTTTAATAACAGAAAAAGAATTGGGGTTTAATGCAATGATTTTTTTGTCGCTGTTTATAGCAATATGAGCAAAAGCTTTACCACTAAAAACAGATTTTTTAACTACAAACCCATTTGATGTATCAGGTAATGCTACAGCACCCGAAACCAAACCTGCTTTCAATCTTACACTTAAACGGGGCGCGATTGATTTTCCAGTAGTGGTGTTAGAAAACACAAACACATCCGCACCAATGGTTGCATTGGCCTCAGCAATCAATTTGGTAAAAACCTGTGCATCAAAGTGCTGCAAACTTTCGTTTGAATGGTTATATACTTTTGAAATTCCGTAATTGCCTAATGTTGAAAGTTCATCAGATTTACCCAAAACAATAGCAGATGCATTAGTACCTAATTGTTGAGCAATTGCAGCACCATAGCTGGCTGCTTCAAATGAAGCTTTCTTTATTTTGCCTTCGGCGATATCTATAAAAATTAAAACGCTCATGATGGAAATTTAAAAGTAAAAATTAAAAAAATTAAAAACTACAAATGAATAAACATTGAAAATTAAATGGCTTTTGCTTCTTCGTTTAGTAAACGTACCAATTCTTCTGGATTATCTGCAGAAACCAGTTTTACACCAGCTTTTGCAGGAGGTAAGTCAAAATTAACAACTGAAGTTAAAGGTGAAATCTCAGTAGGTTCAACTACTTTTAAAGGTTTTGTTCTCGAACCCATAATACCTTTCATATTTGGAATACGTTGTTCGGCCATTCCTTTTTGGCAACTCACAACAAGTGGAAAAGGAGCTGAATCAACTTCTTCGCCACCTTCGATTTCTCTAACCACTAAAGCATTACCATTTGAAATATCAAATTTCACTGCGTGAGAGATAAAAGGGATATCTAAAAACTCAGCAATCATTCCACCTATTGAAGATCCGTTATAATCGATGGTTTCTTTTCCGGTAAAAATCAAATCGTAATTGCCTTCTTTAGCAATATGTGCAATTTGACTAGCAACAAAGTAACTATCTGCAACATCTGAATTTATACGAATGGCTTCTTCGCCACCAAGCGCAAGTGCTTTACGAATGATGGGTTCGCTTTCAACACCACCAACATTTACCAAGTGCAAAATTGTGGAAGGATCCGCTTCTTTAATTTCAATTGCCCTAACCAATGCATACCATTCATCATAAGGATTGATGATCCATTGAACGCCATCAGTAGAAAATTTTGAGTTATTGTCTGTGAAAGCTATTTTTGACGTAGTGTCGGGTGTTTTGCTAATGCAAATCAATATCTTCATAAATAGATGATTATTTTAGTGAATCAATTTCTGAATAATTTCAGATTCTAAATTGAGTGCAAATATAATTCCATTGGGCTGTTTAAAAAACATTGTTATGAATCGAATAGAAAAAATTTTGGAAATGATAAACACAAATGGAAAAGATAGCTTTTTACAGCATGCCCTTGCCTTGGAATATATCAAAATTGGCAACGAACAATTGGCTTTGGAGCAATTTTTATCATTATTAAACGACAATCCCCAATACGTAGGGTCGTATTACCATTTAGGCAAATTATATGAGCGAGTTGGCGAAAATGAAAAAGCGATATCAACTTATGAAAAAGGCATGATAGAAGCGAAAAACGCCAAAGACAACCATAGTTATAACGAGTTGATGATGGCGA
>Ga0114972_10001053_pt1 | contig 20833 bp, 15 predicted proteins | sample M_140807_EF_Meta_FD_87354 | JGI IMG/M metagenome (GOLD analysis project Ga0114972, IMG submission 87354) | Freshwater microbial communities from Lake Montjoie, Canada to study carbon cycling - M_140807_EF_MetaG | ecosystem: Environmental > Aquatic > Freshwater > Lake | place: Lake Montjoie...
CGTCGAGCTTATGCCTCGCAGCGCGGAGGGGAAATCGCTCCCGTTCTGATCGCTACGTGCTTGGTCCTCGATGAACAACCTCCAGGAACTCCTGCTCGTTCGCGGCGAAGTGCCCTGGTCGCCAAAGCGCTCTCTCGCAACCGCAATCTTCAAGTCTGGACTCCTCCAGTGGATCGCCAAGCTCCCTTGGACCTGGTCCAACAAGCACTCGCTGGACATCTTGGAAAAATCCCCTTGGATGACGCCGAATCGATCCAGCCCGAACGACTGGCAAGCAGTCCATCGGCCCTGGCTAGCCTCGCGAACTTGATCAAGTTCCAAAACGAGATCGATACGGTCGTCTCCGGGGGCAACAGCGCGATGTTGGTGACTGAGCCATCTGGCGCCAGTTCGAACCCAAAATACCAGCCCCTGCTGGGGACCTGGCAAGGTCACATCGTCAAGGTTCGAGCTTACAAGATCGACCCAAACGCACTGCCCGGGCTCGACTGGCGCGAGGTGTTTGCCTTGGACGTCGCGACGCACTCTCCAATGGCTGAAGTCGGGAGTAAAGCACCGAGTTTTCAGGTGCTGGCCAGAGACATCCCGATTCTCTGGCGCTCTGCTCAAGAGATCCACCAACCTGTCGAAATTCAGGGACTCGGTTTTGTACCGAATCTCTCGAGCGAATCGGCCGGCCAATCCTTCCATGCCAACATTCCTGCTGCCATCCTTGCATCCCGCGTCGCGTGGCGTGCCCCAACGAGGAAAGGCGAACTACCAGTTGCGCTCGATGGACTGGCGCCCAAGCTCAGTGTTGGCTGGTCCGGTTTGCTCGCAAGCGGCTGGGAATTGGACCAGTGCGACGCCCTCGAGCGACTCCACGGCCAATCGATTACCAGCAAGGAAGCTCGTTCGTTTTACACCTTGTTGGAAAAATCCAAAGGTTCGCAAGAGACTGCTTCGAAACTGACAGATTCCAAAGGCCTATCGGTCATGGAATGGATCCGCAGGACCGAGGCGATGAAACTGGCCAAGTCCGACGATGGCTCGCTCAAGCGAAGCGTCGGTGAGCGAATCGAGGCTCGGGTCCAGATACGCCGCATCCAACGGGTCGATCTGCGCAATGCTCAGCACCAAGATTGGTTGGGTGGTAATCACTACTACCAACTCGATGGGATCGCCGATATTGGGCCAAGTCGCATCGAGGTCAAGTACGGCAAGGACTACGAGACGATCACTTACGAAAGAGACTTTCCCATCACCCTAGTGGCCACCAAACTCCCGACTTGGATACTTGCCGATCCATCGACACTGGGCGCATCGGGCGAAATTTCGCAGGATCCGACCGACTTGGATTCCTCCTCCGCGTCCTCCTCGATCGCTTGGTCGACCAAGATTCGGGTGGATGTTTCCGGCTACGCGTATCGGATATGGCGGTTCCGCACGCCGCAGGTCTCTGCGGTCACCCAAGATACCGGATACCAGCAAGCTCCGATGATGGTCGTGGATACTTGGCAACTGGCGCGCGGCACGGGTTCCTCCGATAAAGCGTTAGGCAAAACCGGTCCCTCGATCGGTTCGATCCTGACGACTCTCGTAGGTCTAGCCGCGATCGGTTGGTTTGCCTATCGCATGAACGCCTCGAAACGTTAGCCGATGTGCACCAGCGTCGCATCAGACAAATCAGGCCAAAATCGCTTGGAGTACGTTGCCGTGGACGTCGGTCAGTCGGAAATCACGGCCCGCATACCGGAACGTCATACGCTGATGATCGTATCCCATCAAGTGCAGAATCGTTGCATGCAAATCGTGGATCGATACCGGATTCTCGACCGCCTTGAACCCAAACTCGTCGGTGGCCCCATAAATCGTCCCACGCTTGATACCACCCCCGGCCATCCACAGTGAAAATCCCCAGTGGTTGTGGTCGCGACCTTGGCTGGCACCACTGCCGTCCTGCCCCATCTCGACCGTCGGTGTTCTGCCAAACTCACCGGTACAGAGCACCAGCGTTTGATCGAGCAGTCCCCGCTCTTTGAGATCGATCAGCAGCGCCGCGAGCCCCGAATCGCACTCGTTGGCCACCTTGCGATGCTCTTGCTGGATGTTCGAATGGCTGTCCCATGGTTGCATCTCGCCATGCCAGGTCTGCACAAACCTCACCCCTCGCTCAACGAGACGTCGTGCGATGAGCAACTGCCTATTCTGCGGCCCTTCGCCATAAAGCTTGAGGATGTGCTCGGGCTCTTTGGAAATATCAAACGCTTCGCTCGCCTCGGTCTGCATGCGATAAGCCAACTCAAAGGACTTGCGTCTTGCCTCTATAGCTGCTTCGCCAGGCCGCTGCTCAAGATGTTTTTGGTTCAATTGCTCGAGGAGCTCAAACTGCTTGGACTGCTCGCTGGCCGAGTACCGCTTGTTCTGCAAATGATCGATGAGTTTCGATGTGTCGCTCTTGGAAGTGTCGACCCGCGTGGCTTGATAAGCCCCCGGCAGAAAGGCACTTCGCCAGTTCCCTGCCCCACCCACGGGCAGTCCACCCGGACACAAAGCGACGAACGCGGGGAGGTTATCGTTGATGCTACCCATCCCCCAGGTCAACCAGGAGCCCAGACTAGGACGGACCAATCGTTGGTCACCTGTGTTCATGAGCATCAGCGACAACTCGTGGCTCGGTAGCTCGGCGTACATCGATCGGATGACGGTCATCTCGTCGACGCACTTGGCCAGTTTGGGAAATAGATCGCTGACGGGAATCCCACTTTGGCCATGCTGCTCAAAGGCAAACGGCGAGGGCAAGGCAACGCCAGTCTTGCGCTCGGTCTTGAGGTTCTCAAAAGGGAGAATCTGCCCTGCCCGCCGAGTCAATTCAGGTTTGGGATCAAACGTATCGACTTGGGATACCCCACCGTTTAGAAACACATGGATGACATGCTTGGCCTTGGCGGGAAAATGCAAAGGCAAGGCTCCTTTGGTCGCTAGCAACCCCGGGTCTTCTTGGGCCAGGGCATCGGATTGCGCTCCGAGCATGCTGCTCAGAGCAAGTCCCCCGAAGCCCATCCCGCAGGTTCGCATCCAATGCCTGCGAGGCATGGTGGCATTGTGTTGGAGTGGATTCATCGCACGGTTCCTGATCGATCGATGCCTGATCAATCGATAAAAGTGAATTCGTTGGACGCAAGCAGGGCGTGGGCCAGTTGGACCCAAGGACGGTCGGTGGCCTGTGAAGGTAAATCAGCGGTTTTCACGATCGATTCCTCGATGAATTTCAAAGCCAGTTGTTCTTCATCGGGGCTCGATTTCCGGCCAAGAATTCTTTGAAATAACTCGGCAACACGCTGGGAATCGCTCAGCGAATCGTCCTTGCGCACAGCCGATGCGATCTTGGTCGCTCGGTCTTGGATAAACTCGCTGTTGAGCGCAAAGAGGGTTTGTTGCGGAACGGTCGTCTCAGGTCGTTTGGCCGTACACGCGTTCGGATTGGCCACGTCAAAAGTGCTCATCAATGGTGAAACGATATCGCGATTGACAAACCCATAGACGCTCCGTCGCGTGGCACTCGGGTTGGCATCAAAGTCCACTGGCCGGCCTCCTTGGGTGACATCCAACTCTCCGGAGATCCACAGCATCGCATCGCGCATGGCTTCAAAGTCCAATCGACGCCTAGGCATTCGCCATAGCAACCTATTTTCAGGATCGATTTGTCGACTGCTGGGATCCTCGACCGAGCCTTGGCGGTAGACTTCGGTCGAGAGGATTTGACGATGGAGCCATCTCAAGGACCATCCATTCTTGCGAAAATTATCGGATAGGAAATCGAGCAATTCCGGATGCGTAGGTGGTTGGCCACGGGTTCCAAAGTCGTCCGGAGTACGTACTAAGCCGGTACCGAAATGCTGTTGCCACACCCAATTGACCAGCACGCGGCTTGTGAGTGGGTTTTGCTGGGAAACCACCGCGCGGGCTAGCCCCAAACGTCGCTTGCCATCCTCGAATGGCTCCGGAGTACCGGGGCTCAGGACTGTCAGGAATCGCGATGGAACGCTCGGGCCCCGCGAGAGTGGATTGCCTCTTAAAAAAATCCGTTGCTCTTGGGGGTTTTTCGACTCATCTAGAACCATCGCTCGGGGTGGTGCACCCGGTGAGGACAGGTTCAGCTGGTGGATCGCCGATCGCTTGCCGCTGATCATGTCGGCGATGGTCCTATTGGTCAGCTTGGAAGCTTCCTCATCAGGGACATTGAAGGGGGCATCGGGTCCGTAGAGATGGTGTCGCAATTGACGGTGCGAGGGACTGTTGATGGTCTGATGTTCGGCGTGATCGTCGGGAAGGACGGTTCCTCCGGAAGCGGCTTCGAGGGACGTGCCAAGCAGCGCTGTCAACCATTGCTTGTGATGCTCGGCAAACAGTTCGCCATACACATTGGCCAATTCCAAGATCGATTTGGGTTTCTTCTGAGCCACGGCATCGACAAGCAGAGGATTCCACTTGGGTGGTTCATTTCTAAGCCCATAAATTTTGTCTGGGGTGCGCCCGGTAGATTCCAACTCTGTGTTGAGTTTTGCGACCAGCTCCTCGCATCGTTTTTGAAACTCCTCTGCCGGAACTTCACCCCACATGCGAGCTTGGAACCATACGTGAAAGACAGGATCGTCTTGAGCGAGTTGGCTTAGGTATTTGAGCCAACGATTCAGGACCGCAGGGCGAACCTCGTCGGTTCGGTAGGACAGGAATGCCGTTGCAAGATCCTGTTCAGTAGCACCCTTGGCGATTTCGACCAAGTACATCCCGGCCTGCATGCGGAGTCGACTCCGCATGACTTCATTTTGCTCGCGGGCAAACTGCTGGTACTTGTCCCCGAGCGTCTTGAGCTGCGTCTCGTACTCGGATCGAGCGTTTGCATCCGCGGTATTGCCGATGATTGGCAAGCTCTCGGGCGGATTGCTCGGAGCAATTGACGCGTACAGTGCGTAATAGTCTGACGTCGGGATCGCATCGAATTTATGATCATGGCATCGAGCGCATGTGACCGTCAAGCCCATGAGTCCCCGCGTGATGACGTCGATTCGATCGTCGATGGTGTCGTGGTAATTGCGAAACTGCATACCGACCGTGAGGAATCCCAATCCAGCCAAACTTGGGTCGTTCTCGGGCAGACCCAATTGGTCCGCAGCGATCTGCTCGAGAATGAATCGGTCGACGGGCAAGTCCCTTTGGAAGGCATTGATCACATAATCGCGATAGGTGTATGAGAATGGGAAACTCGTAAAGCCGATCGCTGCACCTCCATGGGTGTCGGCATACCTAGCGATATCCAACCAATGCTTGCCCCACCTCTCGGCATATCGAGGGGACTCGAGCAATCGATCGATCCATAGGGTTAGGGACTCAGGGGATGGATCGGAGGCAATGGCCAACAAATCGTCGGGGGTCGGGGGGAGGCCGGTCAAATCAAACGACACTCGCCGAATGAATTGCTCTCTGGATACAGCCGGCGAAAGTTTCAATCCAGCCTTACCTAGCGAGTCTTTGATGAATCGGTCGATGGGGTGTGCGGATAGGTTGTTCTGGTTGGTGACCTGATCGAGCAAGCTCGCCGAATCGCCGATCGGAACAAACGCCCAGTGCTCGGAGTACTTGGCACCTTGGGCAATCCAATCCTTGAGGATTTTTTGTTGCTCGGATGAAAGAGGCTTGCCCAAATGCCCTGGTGGCATGACCTCCTGCGGATCGGTCGATTCAATCCGTTGGACCACAGGGCTTTGGTCGGCTTGACCTGCAAGGATCGCTGAGCGTTTGGCTTCGGCTTCGGTATCGAGTCGAAGATCGGCTTGTCGATTTTGAGCATCGGGGCCGTGGCACTGCAGGCAGTGGTTTGCCAGGATGGGGCGAACCTGTTGATTGAAATCGATCTGGGCTGTGGCTTGGATGGCCGTGGCAAACCACCATGCAAAAGCCAACGTGATGAATCGAAGGAATTCTCTATTCATGCATCAGAGCCGACGAAAGAGGAAGACCGGAGGGGCCAGGCGGGAGTTTTTTTGGGGGGAGGGAGAACCCGTTTATCATAACTAGATGTTATCCTCCGATCAACCGCTAGCATCGGTGACTGAATCAGATCATTTAGATCATGTAGGACCAGTCACCTTCATCGAGATGGCCAGGATAGTTAGGGCAATGCGAGCATCGATTCATGCCAAGAATCGAATAAGCCGTCTTGAGAGCTTGAATGGTGCTGGCCCAAATCTCCGATTCCTCTCGGAAGACGTTCGAGGCACCGATAAGTTCGAGGATGCCGACATTGGAGAGTACTCCAAGCATTTCAGCATCGACACCGCTGAGCATCACGGTCAGTCCATGTTGATGCATGCTGCGGATGAATTTTTCGAGGATCTGCATGCAAACAGAGTCGGGATTTCTCGTGCGCTTGAGGCGCAGGATGATGACTTTCCATTCGGGCTTTACCTGTTGCTCGATCGAATCCATGAGATTTTCAAAATCCGGAGCGCTTCCAAAAAACAATTCACCTTCGAGGTTATAGATCCGGATTAGCGAGCATCGAGGATCCTGGGGTTGAACTTCGCGGATGACCCGATTGGTCGAGACGGCCAGCTCAGTCATCGCGATCTTGGCCGCCTTGGGGATATACAGCGCAAACGAGAGTGCCACACCGATCAAGATACAGAATTCGACGGAGACCAAGATCGCCGATAGGGCGGTGATGGCCAGGATCAAAGCGTCAAAGCGAGTGGCTTTGGCGATGTACTTCAAGGTCGCGAGCTCTGTCATACGAAACGCGGTCAGAACCAGGATTGCGGCCAAGGCTGGTCGAGGAATATAGGAGGCAAACGGGGCAAACAGCATGATGGTTGCGGCCACACCTGCAGCGCTGATGACCCCGGACCACTGCGTGGCTGCTCCGGAAGAGTGGTTGATATAAGTCCGAGTCAACGAACCTGAGCCGGGGAAGCAATTGAAAAAACTCCCAACAGTATTGGCTAGTCCTTCGCTCAGGCATTGCTGGTTCATGTCAAGCTTTTCGCCAGTCTTGGATGCGATCGACTTGGCCATCGCCATCGCCTCGAGCAATCCCAGAAAGGCGATGGCCATCGCGCTGCCCGATAACTCCCGAACCATCATCCAGTCCCACGCTGGGAGCGAAAACCAGGGTAGTTTACTCGGAACGCTTTCGGTCAGCTTGACTTGCAATTCCCTAAGCGGGTCCATCCAGTAAAGTCCTGCCGACACGGCCACGATGGCGATGAGAAACTCGGGAAGCCAGATCGAAAAGCGGCGATTGAACCATCGTATGCCAAGCGCGATCGCGGCTGTGGATAATGCAACAAAGAAGGTCGGCCAGTGAACCCCCTCGCTCGAATTGATCGTTTTCCAGAAACGAAACAAGAAGTGATCGTGCGGATCGGTCGTGACCTGCAAGCCTAGGAAATTCTTCAGTTGATCCATCAAAAGCAGCGCCGATGCCCCGAGGGTAAAACCCACAATGACGGCTTTGGAAATGAAACGGGATAGGTCGCCGAAGCGTCCTAACGAAATCGCCGTTTGAATTAGGCCCACCAAAAGTGCCATCAAGATCGCTGCGCTGCGACGTCGTTCGTCCCCGTCGATGCTGGCCAAGGCGCTGAGCATCGCAATCGAGATCGCATTGGTCGGCCCATTGATCAGTTGCTTGGAAGAATCGAGCATCGCTCCGACGCTCGTCATTACGATCGCCGTATAGAGTCCCATCTCGGCTGGCATACCAAAGATTTTCGCATAAGCGATCGCTTGAGGTACGGCCACTGCCGCCACGGTGACCCCAGCAAAAAAATCACGCCGGAACATCGATGCGTTGTAGCCTCGCAGAGAGCCGATGGCAGGCACCCAACGGTGCAAGGTCTCTGTAAATCGCTCCGACATGACGATGGGGCAAATCCATTCCTAAGAAGAATAAATAACTGGCTACCGAAATGAAATCCTACTTCGAAGGCGTGATCTTTCCAACGACCAACGAGGACCTAAGCCTTCAAAAATCAACCACAAAGCTTGAAAAAAGACTGCTTCATGACTCCGAGGAACGTAACAACCTTCAGAATTTTGGTTGTTAAAGAGTTTTTCATTGCAGGATATACTCTGGGAAACGGTTCCTATTCCTAGGCAGCCCCCTAACGTGTCAGTCCAATCCAAATGGCCGAAGAAATCTACCTCGACAACCATGCAACAACCGCGGTCGATCCGCGGGTGGTCGAGGCGATGCTGCCCGCGATGCTCTCGGAATACGCCAATGCCGGTAGCATCACGCATCAACCCGGCAGGCGAGCTGCTCAGAGGATTCAAGAGCACAAAGAGCAGATGCTCTATCTGCTCGGAGCTCAACACGCAGAGCTGATCTTCACCAGCGGTGCAACCGAAAGCATCAACCTCGCTCTCTTCGGGATCGCTTTGCACCCAAGACAAAAACGCCGAACAGTCTTGGTCGGTAAGATCGACCACAAGGCGGTCCTGGACTGCGCCAGGAAACTCAGCAAACAGGGTTTGAACGTCCAGACCATCGACCTCGTGGAAAACCAATCCGCCGATCTACTTCCATGCGTCGGAATCTATGACCTCGAAGCCCTCGGTAAACAACTTAACGACGACGTAGCCATCGTCTCATTGATTTTAGGGAACAACGAGATAGGAAGCTTACAGGACATGCGTCCGATTGCCGAGCTGTGCCACCAACACGGTGCGATGCTCCACCTGGATGCCACCCAGGCCATCGGCAAAATACCCTTCGATGCCCAATCCGTCGGTGCGGCTTTGGTCAGCTTCTCGGCGCACAAATTCTACGGCCCTAAAGGAGTCGGAGGATTGCTCATCTGCAACGACACGATCCAACTCTCACCGGTGATCGTCGGCGGCGGACAGCAAAACAATCTCCGCTCCGGAACACTCAACACCGCTGGCATTGTCGGCATGGCTCGCGCCCTCGAAATCTCAGTCGCTCAGCTAGATACAGAACTGCCGATGATCTACTCGCTGCGAGATCGACTCTGGCAAAAGCTTAAAACCAGAATCGATGGTCTCGAACTCAACGGCCCGGACTGGAAAACCCTCCCTCCCAGCGATCCGACTATCCTGCAGCGCCTGCCAGGAAACCTCAACGTCCGGTTTCCAAACGTCGATGGACAGTCGCTGATGCTCAAAATCCCAAGCCTAGCCGTCAGTAGCGGTTCGGCCTGTACCTCCGCCGAGCCTGCCCCCAGCCACGTCTTGATCGGTATCGGACTGAGCCAAGACCAAGCTCGCTCGAGCCTGCGTTTTGGCATTGGTAGATTTAATACAGAGTCCCAAATCGATCAAGCGGCAGATAGGATCGTCGCCGCCTACGCAGAACTTCTTCATTTCGTGGCATGAGTATGCCGCATGAGCAATTTCGTCGCTTGACCGGTTTTCCAGGGCATCGACAATACATTCGAGCGTTACCAACAACACTTACCCGGCTTGCTTGCCCACGCAAGGGAGCTTCATAGGACACCTCGATGAGTACCATCGACTCAACCCCACCGCGCATGATCGAGCCCCAAACTAGCAACGGAGCTCAAACTCCGCCAGCTTCGATGCAGGTACCCGATGCATCGGGTCGCTTCGGCGTTTTTGGCGGACGCTATGTGCCCGAGACCCTCACAAGGGCTTTGGAGGAACTGGTCGTCGAGTACCAAAGGGCTCGCAACGATCCAGACTTCCAAGCCGAGCTTGATGAGTTGCTCCATCGCTTCGTCGGGCGGCCATCGCCCCTGTACCATGCCAAGCGACTCAGCGGCCTAGTGGGTGGTGCGCAGATTTGGCTCAAGCGAGAGGATCTCAACCACACCGGCGCGCACAAGATCAACAACACGCTAGGCCAAGCCCTGCTGACACTTCGGATGAAAAAGACCCGCGTGATTGCCGAAACCGGAGCCGGTCAGCACGGCGTTGCCAGCGCGACGGCTTGTGCCCACTTTGGCCTGCCATGCGTTGTGTACATGGGTGCCGAGGATGTCCGCAGGCAGAAGCCCAACGTCTTTAGCATGCGTCTGATGGGTGCCGAAGTCCGACCGGTCGAAAGTGGCTCGAAGACCCTGCGGGATGCGGTCAACGAAGCCATGCGCGACTGGATGTCGAGTGTCGAGCACACCCACTACATCATCGGTTCAGTGATCGGGCCGCATCCGTTCCCGCAAATGGTACGTGACTTTCAGAGCGTCATCGGCAAAGAGTGCCGCGAGCAGTGCCTGAGCAGTCTCGGACGGCTTCCTGATGCGATCGTCGCATGTGTTGGCGGTGGAAGCAACGCAGCGGGCATGTTCTATCCGTTCATCGATGACACCAGCGTGCGACTCATCGGAGTCGAAGCCGGTGGTCGGGGGCAACATTCCGGCGAGCATGCTTCTCCGTTGACTTACGGCTCGCCTGGAGTCCTCCACGGATCCTATAGCTACGTCATGCAAGACGACGACGGTCAGACCAGCGACGTGCATTCGATCTCCGCTGGTCTTGATTATCCAGGGGTCGGTCCCGAGCATTCCTATTGGAAGGACAGCAAGCGGGTCGAGTACACTTCCTGCCGTGACGATGAAGCCTTGGAATCGTTCGATCTTCTTGCCCGCAACGAAGGAATTCTCACCGCGCTGGAAACTTGCCATGCGCTGGCCAAGGCGGCTCAGATCGCCAAGACGATGTCACGCGATGAGCATCTGGTGATTTGCCTATCGGGTCGCGGTGACAAAGACGCTGCCGAATTGGCTCGGCTTCGCGGACAGCAATGGTAAAGCCCTCTTGGGTTCCGAACCTTTAAGTAACCAAACGAAATGCGCTGAGTATGACTGCTATCGATGACTTGTTTCAGAGATTGAAGGCTTCAGGAAAAAAAGCCTTCATGCCCTTTGTGACTGCCGGCGATCCGAATATGGCTTTTACCTCCAAAGTCATCACGCGGCTCGAGCAACTCGGGTGCTCGATGGCCGAGGTCGGATTCCCCTACAGCGATCCGATCGCCGACGGTCCTGTCATCCAAGCCTCCTACACCCGGGCTCTTGGCAACAAACTCAAACTCCAGCAGATCTTCGATCAAGTCCAACAAGATCGCTCGAAATGGTCGATGCCATTGGTCGCCATGGTCTCCTATGCGATCATCCACCGACAAGGTCCCGAGTCGTTCATCGCTGCGGCAAAGCAAGCGGGTTTCAGCGGGGTGATCGTACCGGATCTGCTCGTCGAAGAGAGCCAGATGATGTCGAGTCTGTGCCGCAAGCACGACTTTAATTTGATTCAGTTGGTCACTCCGACCACACCGCCGCAGCGAGCGCTGCGGATCGCCGAGGCGTCGAGCGGCTTTCTGTATTTTGTGAGCGTCACTGGGATCACCGGCGAGCGAACGCAGCTACCCGATGGCCTGGTCGATCGCGTCGGCTGGCTCAAAGAGCGAACGAGCTTGCCAATTTGCATCGGTTTTGGTATCTCCACGCCTGAGCATGTCAAATTGCTCTCCCCGGTCAGCGATGGATTGATCGTCGGCTCGGCGATTGTCCGATGTTTAGAAGGTGCAGCAGCCTCGGAGGAACAAGCTCTGCAAAACGCAAGCCAACTGGTATCGAGCTTGCTAGCCGCTCTGGAAACCTGAAAGGAATAGGTCGATCTGTGCGATATCGTCAATTGGACAAAATCATCGAGTTGGTTCCCGGTCAGCGAATAGTCGCCACACGTGAACTCCATCAAGACGAAGACTATCTTCGTGACCACTTCCCCCTCTTCCCAGTCATGCCTGGGGTGATGATGCTCGAAGCTCTATTTCAAGCCTCGATGTGGCTGATCCATGCGACCGACAATTTCGAACACTCGATGCTGACCCTCGATGAAGTCCGCAATGTCAAGTTCGCCGACTTTATGCAACCAGGACAAGTCCTGACCGTTACGGTCGAATGGGACAAAGCCGACGAGAAGACGGTCAAGGTCAAAGCGACAGGAATGCGCGGAGATGTCGTGGCCGTCAGCGGCCGGTTGATCATAGGCAAGAGGAATTTAGGCGATGGCACCGATCCTCAGATGCTCGCCTCCGACGAGTTTGCTCGTGCCGACATGCGCCGAGAGATCGAACAATTGATCGCTACGCATTCGATTGATCAGCTGCAATAGGCTTAAGGATCACCGCTCCTAGAGGCGGGATGGTCAACTCCAGCGACGCGGCTTGGCCGTGGTAGGGTTGATGAGCATCGGAGTGGATCAGTCCATGATTGCCGATCCCAGATCCACCATAGATAGGTGCATCGCTGTTGAAGATCTCGCGGTAGGTTCCAACATGGGGAACCCCCATGCGATAAGGGCGAACCACAGGGGTAAAGTTGCAGCAGACCAGCAGGTGCTCTGCTCCTGATGGATTGTGGGACTTACGAAGGTATCCCAAGACGCTGTCGTGGGCGTTTTGGCAATCGATCCATTCAAAGCCATCCCCACTAAAGTCGAATTGATGAAGCGGCTTTTCACTGACCAGCAATCGATTCAGGTCGGCAAGCAGTCTCTGAACCCCCGCGTGGGTTTCCCATTGCAAAAGCTCCCACTGGAGCTGGGCGTCATGGTTCCACTCGTGCCACTGGGCTAGCTCTCCGCCCATGAAGAGCATTTTCTTGCCCGGATGCGTCCACATGTAAGAGAATAGGAGACGCAAGTTGGCAAACTTCTGCCACAAATCTCCAGGCATTTGTCCAATGAGAGATCCCTTGCCATGCACGACCTCGTCATGCGACAAGGGGAGTTGGAAATTCTCCGAATAGGCGTAGATCAGACTGAACGTCAGATCATTGTGATGGTGTTTGCGAAAGATCGGATCGCGCCGCATGTAACGCAGCGTGTCGTTCATCCAACCCATATCCCATTTCATCGAGAAACCCAACCCTCCGACCTCTACCGGATGGCTGACTCCTGGCCAAGCCGTCGATTCCTCCGCGATGGTAACAATACCGGGATGTTCTGCGTGCGATTGACGATTGAATTCACGCAGAAAGTGGATTGCATCGAGGTTCTCTCGGCCTCCCAACGAGTTGGGAATCCACTCACCTTCTTTGCGAGAATAATCCAGGTACAGCATCGAGGCGACCGCGTCGACTCGAAGTCCGTCGATATGGAATTTATCGAACCAAAACAGAGCGTTGGAAATCAGAAAGTTGCGGACTTCATGCCGACCGTAATTGAAAACCATCGTCCCCCAATCCGGATGCTCTCCTTGGCGTGGGTCTTCGTGTTCGTACAGTGCTGTACCATCGAATCGGTAGAGACCAAGGGCATCTTTGGGGAAGTGAGCCGGGACCCAATCGATGATCACCCCGATCGAGTTTTGATGGCAGTAATCGACAAAGTACATGAAGTCTTCGGGAGTTCCATAACGACTCGTCACAGAAAAGTAGCCTGTGGTTTGGTATCCCCAGGAACCGGTGAAGGGATGCTCCGAGACTGGCATCAACTCCAGATGGGTAAAACTCATCTGCTTGCAGTACTGAACCAATTGGTGGGCAAGCTCTCGATAGTTGAGCCAACCATGGTTGCCCTCCTGGCACTTTTTCCAAGAGCCTAAATGGACCTCGTAGATCGAGATCGGCTTTTGCAGGATTCGATTCTCCGCACGCTCTTCGAGCCACTTGGAATCTTGCCATGCGTAAGGACACGGATGAGAAAACGAGTGCACAATCGAGGCGGTGCGCGGTGGGAGCTCGGAATAGAATGCGAAAGGATCGGCTTTATCGATGGTCCGTCCTTCCAGAGTGCGGACGCGAAACTTGTACTTCATCCCAACGCCAATACCCGGGACAAACAGCTCCCAGACTCCCGAGGGCGATTGCTTGTGCATCGCCTGCGCGCGGCCATCCCAGTGATTAAAGTCCCCGACCACTTGGACACTTTGTGCATTGGGTGCCCAGACGGCAAAATTCACACCGTCTTGGCCATCGACACATCGAAGATGCGCGCCGAGTTTTTCGTAGAGTCGCCAGTGGTTCCCTGAACCAAACAAGTAGCGATCGAAATCGCTCAACGAAAACTCGACGCTGTATGGATCGACTTGTTCGGTCACGTTTCCAGATGCTCCAGAAAGTTTGAATCGATAGTTGGGCCGCTGCGGATCCAGACGTGGCAAGACGCCTTCGTAAAGACCCGAGGGGTGAAGTCGTCGCATGGGCAACGCAGCACCGTTGCGCTGGTCGATAACCCAAGCTTGCTGAACTCCAGGGAAATATCCGCGGACCGCCCAAGCTTGCTGGTCATCGATCTCGTGAAGCCCCAAAAGATCTTTGGGGGATGGGGAAGTCCCGTCGAGAATGGTGCCGAGTGAGTCGAGGTTCAAGTGGGTCTTCACACGCGGGTCCTTTGTGCAAGGCACCCTTCAAAGGTATCAGCGCCTGGCTCGATAAGTTTCCGGTTTCGGATCGAGCATCAGCATCGATCGCACGGCATACACAAGCATTGTATCGGCTCGGAGCACGAACCTCCATATCCAGCGCGCAGGTGCTGTGCACCATTGGAACCAAGTAAATTGGCAAGTTGCCGAAATATTCAAGCTCTGTTCGATCGCTTGGGCAATTTCCGGTCGCTTGTCGGCTTTGTCCAGGACGGATCGGACCTGGGCACTAGCTACCCCGCAGTGGCTGTGGATCGCCCCTGAAGGGATCGAGCGCTCCGTCGCTTCTCGCGACCCGATTAACTCCGTCGCTGCACGTGTCATTGCCGAAAAGGATCGAGAACGAACCCGCGGAGGTTCGGAAAATAGTTCCTCTTTGGTCGGCACATCCGATGCTTTGGATGCAAGCGTTTCGACCGGAACATCTCGTCGGTCTCCTTCGACGCGATCTTGCTGGGAATCGTAAGCCATCCAGCGGCAGGTGACCTCATGGAATCTCAATGCGACGTCGACCCTGCGCCAAAGGTCTTGGTTGCGGATCGGTTGGATTGACCCGAAATGCTCCCAACAGAAATCGTTTTCGCGCCATTCGGTGAGTCCATATTGCAGGCCTCTGGCGACGTAGCGGTTGGTGGTCACCAAAGTGACTTTGCTCGGTTGGTCGAGCGCTTCGAGCCCTCGGATCACAGCCATCAAGGAGATGCGGTCCGGATGGAGAATCTCTTCGTAATCCCATGCCTCGACTTTGTGTCCCGATTCGACATTTTCCAAGACGAATCGCCAGCGACTCGCGTCGTCTTGGGGAAACCCAAAGGCAGGTCCAGCATTTCCCTCGCAGAACAACAGATAATGTGGCTTAGTGATGGTAATCATGCGTCGTACGGCTCGGTTTGCTAAGACGGTGATTGCTGATGCGCTCAGACAACGATAGCTTGCGCGATGATATGGTTCGAGGGTGGACTTCGAAAGTCAAACTCTGTGGATTGCCGAAAATAAAACACCGTCGATCAGACTGTGACGGTTGGGCGTATTATAATCGCTAAATCGGAAATTCAATAATGAACCTCTGCCATTCACACGCAAGGCAGGCCACCACCCGTCTTCGCGCCGGTGGGGCTATTTAAGATCGATCGTGTTGCCGTCTGTAGCGACCAGGTGGTTGTCCAAAGGCTTTGCGAAACGCCACGCTCATGTATTCGACGTGCTGGAATCCTGCTTTCTGTGCAATCGCATCGACGGAAAGATCGGTCTGCTGCAAGAGTTCCTGGACGCGAGTGAGCCTGATCATCGAGATCATCGCATGCGGCGTTTTGCCGATTGCGCTGACAAAACGGGTTTCAAGCATTCTGCGGGATAATGCAACATGCCTGAGCACATCCGTGACCTGGATGCCATCACAAGCATGATCGCGTATGAACTGGATCGCCTTGGCTACCAACACATCGGCAACAGCGGTGATATCCGTCGATTGACGCAAGACTAAGCCTAGCGGCGGCATCAGCTGAAATGGTGTCGAGAACCCATTCGAGAACCCTACGGTCTTGCTTGGCTTTCGATTCCCCATGGCTTGGTCGAGCCACTGGGCGGCAAAGTAACCCGCTCCCACCGCATCGGGCGCGATGCTCGTCAGAGATGGTCGAGCCAGTTCGCAGAGCATCGGATCGTTGTCGACTCCAAGGACCGCGATCTGTTCGGGCACTGCGATGGATTGATTGCGGCAATGATCTAGGATGACTTGGGCGGTGATGTCATAGGCACAGAAAAGTCCAATCGGTTTTGGTAGGTGCGTTAACCAGCTAGCCAGTTCGGCCTGTTTGGTCGATAAGCTCGCGGTTCGAAAAGGGGAGGGGGTTTGATAGGTATGGCACTTGGCTCCGGCTTGCTTGCAACATGCCGCAAACCCCTCGCGCCTCCAGCGAGACCAATTCAGACCCCGTGGCCCGCAGAATGCAAAATGCCGAAATCCTCTTTCATAAAGATGATCAAACGCTAATTTGGCGATCGCTGAATCGTCGGTTTCGATCCAGGGAATATTCGCAACACGGCGAGCCGAACTCACATCGACCACCGGGATCTTTAAACTCGATACCGCTTTGGCAATCCGATCGGTCTCAATCCGGGCGATGGCACCATCGAGGCGTGTATTCTTTAACCAAGCAGGGGGAGCCGCACCCCGCTCTTGCTCGGGCAAGTAGATGGACCAAGCGTCATGCTCGCGATGGTATTTGACAATCCCTTCGAGTAACCCCCGAGCATAGGCGTTCGAGGTCTCGATCAAAAGCGCAACACTCTTGCGGCGTCTCACGGCTTTCCACTCAGAGCTAATCCGACCAACACCAAGTTCTCGACATAGCTGGCCGGAGCTGCAATGTGCTCACGCACCAGTCGACCATCCCCGCCTGAGATCACCACCGGCACCCTGGCCTTGCCCCCGATCTCCTTGCGGTAACGCTGCACTAGATAGCGAACCCCTCCGACCAACGACGCATGCACTCCAGCAGCGATCGCCTCCTCGGTGTTCTTACCCGGCAATCTCGGGAGCCGATCGATCGAGTCGGTCGGAAGCCAGGGTAGTTGATCGGTGCCAGCCGCCAAGTATTGCAACGCCAATCCGACGCCGGGCAAGATCGATCCGCCCTGGAAACATCCATGCTGATCGACCCAGTCGACCGTCAATGCCGTGCCAGCCTGGACGACGATCACAGGGGTCGCGGGATTATCCTGCGAATTGGCTTTCATGCGTCGGGTGTTCCAAGCCACCGCAGCGCGAGCGGCTAAAATTCGATCGATACCCACCTTTTCTGGACGCTCGACCTGAAGCTCAATCCCCACATCCGTGTAATCGACGACTTGGGTGACGATCGACTCACCAGCCTTTTTCGAGTGCTTATCGATCGCTCGCAGGAGTCGGTCCAAGGCGTTGCGGTTGACACTGGCAATCCGAAAATTGGCATCACCGTTCCGATGGGGCAAGCTTGTTGTCTGTTGCACCAACCAATCGTAGCCTTGGTCGTCGTCGATTTGAATCCAGCGTCGATTTTCTGAGTGGCTAGGATCCGGACGCTGTTTGCCGATCTGTTGTCCGATCGAACTCCATGAGAGCTTCAATACAGGGCTCTGGATCTTAGCCCATCCCCCATCGGACTCGATGGGGTGCTCGCAGCTACTTGTCGCGGCCCTTAGGCCACTGTTTCCGATGTCGACGAGGATCATTTCGCGAGGCTGCTATTTCGATGCGGATCGGTACTCCGCTAACAGGTCGGCGATGCGATGAACGAGCTGTCCTAGGCCCGAGCCGGTCACGGCGCTAACCAGATGGATGTCTTGCCGCCCCAACTCCTGGGATAGAGACTCGTGGATATCGGCTGCATCAGGCAGTTCCGCTTTGGTGACTACGACGATCTCAGGGCGCTCGGCTAGCTCTTGGCTGTAGTGAGCCAGCTCGCTGCGTATGGTCTTGTAGTTTTCGATCGGATCGGATTGGTCCATCGGAGATGGTTCGACCAAGTGGACCAAGATCCCCGCGCGCATGATGTGCCTTAGGAAGTCATGCCCGAGGCCGTGTCCTTCTGCGGCTCCCTCGATCAAACCCGGTATGTCTGCCAGGACAAAGCTTCGATCCATGTCGGCTTGAACGAGCCCTAGGTTCGGGAACTTGGTCGTGAACGGGTAGTCAGCAATTTCTGGCCGAGCCCGCGAGAGTCGCGAGAGCATCGTGCTCTTGCCCGCGTTGGGCATTCCGATGAGCCCTACGTCGGCAATCGATTTGAGCTCGAGAATCAGGCGTCGTGTTTCACCGATCCCACCGGAGGTAGTCTCTCGAGGAGCTTGATTGGTCGAGCCTTTGAAGTGGGTGTTTCCCCAACCACCTTTACCACCGCGGGCGGCGACAATTTCATCGTTATCGTTGACAAGGTCTCGCAGTTCCAGACCGGTTTCCTTATCGATCAGAACCGTCCCGGGAGGGACGTCCAGAATTCTGTCCTTGCCGTCTCGGCCGTGGCAATCTGAACCCAGGCCGGGTGCTCCGTGATCAGCCCGCCAGTGGCGTTGGTGCGCGAAAGAAACCAGCGAGTTGACTCCCGATTTCGCACGGATGATTACACTGCCTCCGTTGCCGCCATCACCGCCACAGGGACCACCTCGCGGTACGTGCTTCTCTCGGCGAAAGGCCATGCAGCCATCCCCGCCTCTACCCGCAATGATTTCGATTTCAACACGATCGACAAACATAGCGGATGCCTCCAGCAGCAGCGCTGAGAGAGCGATTTAGTTTGCCAACGGCTTGACGTTGATGCGTCGGCCTTCTTGATCGAAGTACACGTTGCCGTCGACCAAAGCGAAAATGGTGTAATCGTTACCCATGCCGACATTGCGACCTGGATGCCACTTGGTGCCGACTTGGCGAATAAGAATATTGCCAGGACAAACAAGCTCACCACCGAATTTTTTCACACCCAAGCGTTGTGCGTTGGAATCGCGACCGTTTCGTGTGGATCCTTGACCTTTTTTGTGTGCCATGATTCGTAGTGGATAGGTTTCTAGGAAGCAATCAGTAGATTCAATAACAATTTCCCGCGATTCGGGAGCGAGATTCTAGCGGTAAATCCACTGGTAATCAAGGCGTTCTTTCAGGCCGTATTGCTGAAGGTAGTAGTTTACCCGAGCAGGGTCATCGTAGGCTGGCTGGCCGAGGTAAATCCGATCCCGAGCCACATCCAGGGCATCCCCGGGTCGCCAGAAGTAGATTCGCAAGGTGCGTCGGAGGTATTTCTTCTCGTCCCCGGAATCGACTTGGATTTGATAAGCGTTGGTCAAACCTCGGACATCGATTGCAAAGAAATCGAGACTTGGATCGACATCGGTCCAGGTCGCAACTCCCCAAACGGCTCCGTCCTCGCCACCCTTGCTTACCGGAAGCTCCTTGCGGGCGATTTCGATGTGGTCCACAAGCCCTCCGCCAGGAACCCGTTCGCGGGCGGCGATTGCCTGAACCGCTGGCAGGAGGATCTGGGCATCCATGGCTAGCCGACGCTCCTTGGAGAGCAATGTAAATCGAGGGATGAAGCGAACCGAGTCGTACTGGACTCGCTTGGGTTCTCCGGGAACGGCTTCGGAATCCGACGGGTCTTTGATGACCGGTTGCAGGTCATTGCCTGTGTAGCGAACTCGGTAGAGTATGTACCAAACGGTCTTTTTCTGCATGACTCCGGTAGAGTTTGGAATGTCCACCTCGATCAAACGCATCGGTTTGAAAGCGAACTCTAGTCCCCAGACCGGATGGCGAAAGGTGACGTTTTTCGACTGCACGAGCAACGTTTCAGCGGGCGAGGCGAAGTTTGGTTGATTGTTTGGAAAATCCGGCGCTGCCCAATTTAATTCCGGATGCTTAGACACGAAATCCAAGTCAAAGGGGCCCAGTGCGGTGTCCTCGGCGTTCTGATCCGGAGGGATGACCGTCAGGACCTTGTCGGCTAATTTCCGTGCACCAATGCCCAGTCCACTATCTGTAGAGTTGGCCGTATTTTGACCCAGAGCGACTGAACTTGCGGAAAACGCAGCGACGAAAACAACCAGAAAGACTCTGAATCGCTGCGGTTTGAAATTGTTTGAAACTTGCACGTTAAGCCCCACAAGAGAATCTCGATCATCGTGCTACGTCATCGGCACAGGCCAATATTATAGTTTCACAATGGGGCAAATCCGCAAGAAAACTTATCCAAAATTGGCGAATTGACCATTTGGAGAATCAGCACAGGATAGGAAGGATGTTCCGACGGTTAGCACCTATCCCTGAGGGAATAGATACAACCGACAGAAGCGACCGTTTAGCCCGCGAAATTACTTCTTACGATGGCGAATCCGGGCTCGCATCCGTCGTTTCTTGCGGCCGATTTTTCGTCGCCCACGTCCAGTTTTCTTTACACCCACGAAAAAACCCCTGTGGAAATAGTCGCTTTGGAAATAGATAGCTAATTGATTACGTCAAGGGGGGGCTAGCATAGCAACGAAAAGGGTTTCGGGCAAGTCCCGCTCGGAGAGTTGAGTTTGGGAAATCGGAAAATGTGGTTTTGATGCCTCGAAGTATGACCTTGATGCTCGTTTATAGAGCTTGGCGACTTGCGACCTGGGCCTTGTAGAAGGTGTCGAAGTTTTGATCCAAAACCTCAAAGATTTGCCGATCAAGGCCAGTCTGCCGCCGCCGCAAAACTCTCACAAAAAGCGGAACCCATAGCCTTGGGCTTTCGATGATCTCGCAGGGCTACTAGAATGCTAAGCAATCAAGAACAGTTCGGGCTCATAGCTCAGTTGGATAGAGCAACGGATTTCTAATCCGTAGGTCGTAGGTTCGAATCCTACTGGGCCTGTTTGGATGGGGAGGACCCCGACGCAATGACGTTTCTTGCGATTTTGTTACAGCGGCAAACCACTCGGCCTGGCCCGCGA